>Ga0209536_100002054_pt1 | contig 32829 bp, 35 predicted proteins | sample DeeMarSeWOR28_12_FD_187461 | JGI IMG/M metagenome (GOLD analysis project Ga0209536, IMG submission 187461) | Marine sediment microbial communities from White Oak River estuary, North Carolina - WOR-2-8_12 (SPAdes) (version 2) | ecosystem: Environmental > Aquatic > Marine > Intertidal zone >... | reverse complement strand
GAAGAAAAAATAATAGCGGCCGTGACGGAGATAGCGAAATAATTTTAAGGCACAAACTATCACTAAGTTAGGGGGGACAATAAAGTGGCGGTGAATGTGACGATGCCCAAATGGGGCCTGACGATGAAAGAGGGTAAGATCTCCAAGTGGTTTAAATCCGAAGGCGACAGCATTGAAAAGGGTGAGCCTTTTTTTGAGGTTGAGACCGAGAAGATAACCAATGTGGTGGAGGCCACGGCCAATGGAGTTGTATTTCAAATCGTGGTTACTGTGGGAACTGCGGTTCCCGTGGGTACCATCGTGGCTATTATCGCCGAGCCCGGTGAACAGCCCGAACGCATTGAGGGAATTCAGACAGGCGAATTAGTCGAAGAAGAAGCTGCTGCGCCGGGGCGCGGAGTGTCAGCTCCGGTGGACAAGCCTGTTGAAAAGAAATTTGTTCCGTCCTCGCCAGCTGCGCGCCGCCTGGCCAAGGAGCTCGGTGTGGATATAACCTTGGTGGAGGGCTCTGGACCTGACGGGAGGATTACCGAAGCTGATGTCCGGCGTTTTCACGAAGAAGGGCCGCCGGCACCTAAGATGACCCCATTAGCTGCGGAAATGATCCGACAGGAAGGATTGGATGTTGCCGACATCGAGGGCACCGGAGAAAGCGGCAAGATCACAAAGGAGGATGTTCAAAGGATTTTGGATAGTAAAAAACGGGAAGCGATCACACGACCCGTCAAATCGATTCCGTTTAGCGGGATGCGCAAATCGATTGCCGAGAATATGCACGCGAGCCTCCAAAATACAGCTCAATTAACGATGTTTACCGAAGTGGACGTGACCGAAATGATTCGTTTTCGCGATATAGCCAGAGAAGCATATAGAGGCGATGAAACAGTAAAAATCTCATACAACGACATCATTATATTAGCGACTTCCCGGGCTCTGAAGCAACATCCTATGATGAACTCCACCTTGGTCGGGGATGAAATTCTTCTGAGCGACGCCGTTCACATGGGCATCGCGGTGGCCTTGCCTGAAGGTTTGATTGTGCCCGTTTTGCGGGATGCCGACAAAAAATCACTTTTAGATATTGCCGGCGAAGCAAGAAAGCTGGCCCGCAAAGCCCGCGAAGGATCGCTGGAGGTCGACGAGGTCACCGGGGGAACGTTTACCATATCCAATATGAGCATGTTTCAAGTGGATGGGGTCACCCCCATATTGAAACCGCCCGAAACCGGTATACTGGGCATCGGTCGCGTCAAAGAAAAACCGACCGTATACAACGGCGAGATCGCAATTCGGTCGATGATGTTTCTGAGTTTAACCTTTGACCATCGCGTGGTGGACGGTGTTCCGGCCGCCGAGTTTGTGGAGACCGTGGGCCGGTATCTTGAAAACCCATACTTAATCATGACCTAAGGAGTTCCTTGGAACACGAGATGCATTATTAGGAAAAACCTTTTTATTGTGGATTTTAATCAATAGCTAGTCGTCAATATTCATTTTTTTGGTTGAGGTGATGACATGTATGATCTAGTGGTGATCGGTGGTGGACCCGGAGGTTATGCCGGGGCAATTCGGGCTTCCCAACTTGGCGGCAAGGTAGCCTTGGTAGAGGCTGGTGATATCGGGGGTACATGTGTCAACCGCGGATGTATTCCCACCAAAGTCTGGCAGCGAAGTGCCTATTTGCTGCGCAGTATCCGCATGGGACATGCGTTCGGTCTTAAGGTATCCGTCGAAGCGCTCGATTTTAAAGCCATCGTTGAGAGAAAAGACGGCGTCGCCGGTGATATTCGCATGGGCATGGAAGGACTTCTGGCCAACAATGGGGTCGAAACGATCAGAGGCCATGCTGTTTTGAAAAATGATCGCGAAATTGATGTCGCCGGAACCGTTCTTGAGACCAGAAACATTATCATCGCCACCGGCAGCTGTCTTGATATCCCGAATATTCCAGGTCTCGACAATGTGGTAATGACCACCGATCAGGTTTTAAACCTGGAGCTGATGCCTGCGGGCGTGCTCGTCTGGGAAACTCTTCCGATGGCAGTCGAAATCGCCAATACCCTCAGCGTGTTTGGATCCAAAGTGGTGTTGGCAACGGAACATAGCCGAATTCTTCCCCAGGAAGATCATGACACCAGTCAGCGCATCGCTCAGGCTCTCAGGGAACAGGGTGTTGAATTGCTTTTGAAATATAACCTCGAGTCGATCCGAAGGTCTGATAGCGGCTATGAGGCTGTTTTGTCAGGACGCGACCAAAAGATTGTGCCCATAGAAAAGGTGCTGATTTCCCAACGCAAGCCGAATACTGACCATACCGGCCTCGAGCAGGCGGGCGTTAAACTGAATGACGATGGCAGCATTGCCGTCAACGCCAAGCTGGAGACGTCGGTGCCGGGAATCTATGCCATCGGCGATGCCATCGGGGGATGGATGCTCAGTCATGCCGCCTCGTCGATGGCTGTGACGGCCGCCGAAAATGCCATGGGCCAAGCCGAGTCGTTCCCTTTTCATCTGATTCCCCGGGGCATCTGGACCATGCCCCAGGTTGGGGCGGTCGGACTTTCGGAAGAAGAGGCGCAAAAAAAGGGACTCGATGTCGAGGTGGGCGATTTTCCATATGCCATCAACGGCGTGGCCATGGCCTATGACGAGATGGCCGGGTCTGTTAAAATCGTATCCGATCCCCGCTATGGCGAGATTTTAGGGGTTCACATTGTAGGTGCCAATGCCACCGATCTGGTGGGGGAAGCCGTGCTGGCCATGCAATTGGAATGCACTGTGAAGGAACTCGCCAGCAGTATTCGGGTGCATCCGACATTTTCAGAGTCGGTTGTGGATTCCAGCCGAGATGTATTGGGCTGGGCGCTTTATTTGCCGAGAAGCTAGATCTTTTTCCTTAAAAAATCGGAAGAGTTACGTCGTGGATCTTGAAATTTTAGACTGGGGGCGTTTAGACTACAAGCAAGCCTTCCAGCGTCAACTTGTCCTGGTCGAAGAGCGGATCAATGAATCTGTTCCCGATCGTCTAGTTTTGGTTGAACACCCACCGGTAATCACGTTGGGACGCAGCGGGAGTTATAACGATTTATGCATTTCCGAAACCGCACTGCAGCAGAAAGGGGTTGATATGTATACGGTGGACCGGGGCGGGCAGGCCACGTTCCACACCTATGGTCAACTGGTGGCCTACCCGATCATCAAGCTTGCTGAAAAAGATCTGCATGCCTACCTCCAAGCTCTTTTGGAGGTTGGGGCGGCTGTTGTGCGCAGTTATGGTCTCAAACCGATGTTCAAAAACGGCCGCCCCGGAATTTGGATTGATTCTGGAAAAATCGCCAGCGTTGGTATTGCCGTAAAAAAATGGGTGACTTACCACGGAATTGCATTAAACGTAAACAGCGAACTTGATGGATTTAAATGGATTGTTCCCTGCGGTCATTCCGGTGAACATATAACCTCGTTGCAGCGGCGTCTGAAGCACCCCATCGATCTTTCCGAGGTAAAAAACCGTTTTCTCAAGGAATTCCGAAAAATATTCGATTATACCGCCCCCATTCACAATTATCGGAATTTGAGCCAACGTCCCGATTGGCTGATTCGACCGGCTCCGAATCTTAGCGGCATCCATCAGATGGAAAGTCTGCTGGACAACCTGCAACTGGCCACGGTGTGTCAAAGCGCCCGGTGTCCCAACCTGGGAGAATGTTTCAACCGGGGTACAGCGACATTCATGATCCTGGGCACCCACTGCACACGCTCCTGCCGGTTTTGTGCGGTGACCAACAGCAAGCCGCAGGCCCTTGACCCTGACGAACCAAAACGGGTTGCGCACGCCGCCGAATTGTTGAATCTTAAATACGTTGTCATCACCTCTGTCACGCGCGATGATCTTGCCGATGGCGGCGCTGAACAGTTCATCCGAGCCATTGATTGTATTCGCAGGCGGTGTCGGCAGATCAAGATTGAGGTTTTAATCCCGGATTTCAGAGGCTCGATCGGTGCACTGCAAAACGTCTGTAACGCTCAGCCGGATATGCTCAATCATAATGTTGAGACCGTCGCACGCTTGTACCCTGGGGTGCGACCCGGGGCCAGCTACCGCCGCTCTGTGGGAATTCTTGAGTATGCGGCGCAGCAGGGTGTTCCGGTCAAATCAGGGCTCATGCTGGGGTTGGGAGAAACGCGAAATGAAATCTCAGACACTCTCATCGATCTGAAACGGTCCGGGTGTCGCTCCATCACGCTGGGGCAGTATTTAGCACCATCCAAAAACCATTACCCGGTGGCACGTTTTGTTACACCAGATGAGTTTAATGAGTGGGCCAAATTCGCACGCCAAATCGGATTTGACTCCGTTGCCGCCGGTCCGCTGGTGCGCAGTTCGTATCGCGCCGATGAAATGCTGACAACATCAATGGGTTGAAAGGAAGTTCGCGAATGGATGCAAACCGTAAACGTTTCATTGTTGAAATTGGAACAGGAATCGATATTCACGGGGAAAACGTCACCAGGGCAGCGTGCCGTGCTGTCAAAGACGCGGTTTCCAGAAGCTGCCTGTGCGGACTTCTGGAAATACTTGAGCTAAAAAATTTGGAAGATGTTCAAGTAGACATCCAGGTGGCATCACCGAACCCCGACCAAGTGGACCTGGAGCAGGTCATGGCCGAAGTTCCCATTGGCCGCAAAAGCGCCCGCGCGGTGGCAGGGGGAATGACCACCCAGGGGCTCTGCGTGCCCCAATTCGCTCCGGAGTGTGATCAGATTGTCGTGGCGAATGCTGCCGTGACAGTATCTATCCGCACCTGACGTACTTAGGCATTCAGAAAGGAGGTGATCGTCACAAAACTAGACGAGACTTTTTGGGGAGTGTAACTATTGACCTTTTTTAACTCCACTAAAGGAGGTTTGAAAAATGAGTCTAACCAATGATCAGATGATTGCGATGTATAAAAACATCACTAAAATCCGTATGTTCGAAGAACGGGTGGCCGAGTTGTTCGCCGAGGGGAAAATTCCCGGATTCGTCCACCTGTATATCGGAGAAGAGGGTGTTGCCACCGGAGTCTGTGCCAATCTGCGGGATACCGATTATATTACCAGCACCCATCGTGGTCACGGGCATCTTATCTCTAAAGGAGGCAACGTCAAATTAATGATGGCCGAACTTTTCGGCAAGAATACCGGTTATTGTAAAGGCAAAGGCGGTTCAATGCACATTGCCGATGTCGAATTGGGAATCCTCGGTGCTAACGGAATTGTCGGAGGGGGTCCACCGTTGGCAGCCGGCGCGGCCTTGGCCGCTCAGTATCAGGGCCGCGATGATGTGGCGGTATGTTTTTTCGGTGACGGCGCCGCCAATCAAGGCACAACTCATGAAGCCATGAATTTGGCAACCTGCTGGAAATTACCGGTCGTTTTTGTCAACGAGAACAACTTGTATGGCATCTCCTCCTGCACGATCAATTCTATGTGTGTTTCCGATATTGCCGACAGAGCGTCAGCCTATGATATGCCGGGCGTGGTCGTGGACGGAAATGATGTCGTGGCAGTTTATGAAGCGGCCTTCGAGGCGGTGAAACGGGCCCGCCAAGGCGAAGGACCCAGCCTGGTTGAATGTAAAACCTATCGCCACAGAGGACATTTTGAAGGCGATCCCTGCGTATATCGGGATGAAGACGAGCTTGCCGAATGGAAAGCCAAGGATCCGCTGACGAGATTTGAAAAAAAGCTTGTGGAGGTAAATTTGCTGGACGCAGACAAGATACAGAAAATTAAGAATGCGATTGCAGGGGAACTAGACGAGGCTGAAAAATTTGCTGAAGAAAGTCCATTTCCAGAGCTTAATGAACTTACCGAGGATGTTTATACGCCGTGAGGCCGCAACGCCTGAATTTTTGGGTGGAGGAACCACATAACCACGTAAATTTTAAAAGGGAGGATTTGCCATGCCAACCATGACTTTTGCCCAGGCACTGAATCATGCCCATAAGCTCGAAATGCAACGCGATCCAAATATTTATGTTGCCGGAGAAGACGTCGGCACCTATGGCGGCATTTTCGGCGTCACCAGCGGATTACTCGATGAGTTCGGTGATAAGCGGGTACGGGATACACCCATCACTGAAAGCGCTATAATCGGGACTGCTGTGGGTGCCGCTGCCGCCGGCCTGCGTCCGGTGATCGAACTCATGTTTGTGGACTTTATCGGCGTCGCCCTGGATCAGCTTTACAATCAAGCGGCTAAGATGAAATATATGTTCGGCGGTAAGGCCAAACTTCCGATCGTTTTAAGAGCCACTTGCGGCGCCGGGATGGGAGCTGCTGCACAGCATTCCCAGTGTTTAGAAGCCTGGTTCATGCATGTGCCGGGCCTGAAAGTTGTGTTACCCAGCACGCCCTATGATGCCAAAGGGCTTCTAATCTCAGCCATTCGGGATGACAATCCTGTTGTATTCTTAGAGCATAAAATGCTCTATGGAGTCGAACAGGAAGTTCCCGAAGACGTGTATTCCATACCCCTTGGCCAGGCGGATATCAAACGCGAAGGACAAGACATCACCGTTGTGGCCACGGCTCAAATGGTTGGCCGTGCCCTGAGTGCGGCTGAAAAACTTGCCGGTGAAAACATTAGCTTGGAGGTCGTTGATCCGCGCAGCCTCTCACCTTTGGATGAAGAGACCATCCTGAATTCGGTAAAAAAGACGCACCGCTTGATGATTGTACACGAAGCGGTCAAATTTGCGGGAGCCGGGGCAGAAATTGCGGCAATGGCGGCGGAGAAGGCGTTCGATTACCTGGATGCACCGATTTTGAGGGTAGCCGCACCATTTACGCCGGTTCCATTTTCTCCGGCGCTTGAAAAAGAATTCATCCCGAGCGAAGAAAAGATCATCGTGGCGGCCAAGACGCTGATGGGTAAATAACTGCCTGAATCTTATAATTAAACTGATCGGTTCTAAGTTCAGGGTTTAATGTTCAAAGTTACAACCGATGGACACGGCTCAGCATATCGATCAAGGTCCAGAATCCTCGACACAACCATTGGATGAAACGGTTTTATAACCACTCTGAAGACCAGATTCCTTTGATTAGAGCTGATTACGGATTTTCAACCCGGAACCCTGAACCGCTCAACCTAATAAGGAGTTGGTTTGTCACTGGTAGGGATCATTGCAAATCCAGCCTCCGGGAAAGATATTCGGCGACTGGTGGCATATGGGAGTGTGTTTGACAATCAGGAAAAGGTTCGGATCTTACGCCGGGTTCTTATTGGATTAGCAGCAGTTGGTGTAGAACGAATTTGCTATATGCAGGACTACTTCGGTATCGTGGACAGGGCACTATCCCAAATTGATGTCATGATCCCTATTTCTGCGTTAAATTTTAAACTTACAGGCACCCAGGATGATACCATTCGAGCCGCCCGTATTATGGAAAGCGAAGGCGCTGCCTGCATTGTTACCCTGGGTGGAGATGGCACCAACCGCGCGGTGGTTAAAGGAAGTGCGTCTGTCCCGATTTTACCGATTTCCACCGGCACAAACAATGTTTTTCCCGATATGGTCGAGGGAACCATTGCCGGACTGGCGGCTGGTCTGGTGGCTCGAAATTTGGTTCCGCTGGCAGAGGTCGCGTTGTCGCATACCAAATTGGAAGTGATCATAGACGGCAAAATGGTGGATCTGGCTCTGGTGGATGCGGTCGTTTACGATGGTATTTTCGTTGGATCGCGGGCAGTTTGGGATATGGATAAGGTCCAGACGATTTTTCTCAACCGGGGTGAACCGGAAAACATAGGGATTTCCTCAATTGGCGGACAGATCCATCCCATCAGGCCGGAGGATCCTTTAGGCCTGTGTTTGGAGTTAGGAGGAAACAAACGCGCGGTCACCGCAGCGGTTGCGCCGGGAATGATTCGTAAAGTACGGGTATCCAAGCAGAGCGTTATGCAGATCGGGGAAGAATATAGCATTCATTATACGCCGACTGTACTGGCACTTGACGGTGAGCGCGAAGTAGAAGTTCACAAGGGACAGGAAGCCGCCATTCGATTGGGTATCGCCGGCCCCACCGTGGTGAATGTGACACGCACAATGAATGCGGCGATGAAACGCAACATTTTCGCGTCGAATCTGCGCTGAACGTTGAGCAAGGGTTCAAAGGTTCGGGAGTTCAGGGGTTCAGAAGTTCATAGGTTATCAATAACGGATAAGACAACCCTGAACTCTGAATCTTGTAGCTTTGAACGCCAATGCCTAACTATCCATCCCGCAGATCGAAGATTTTGGGAGGCCATTGTTAGTGCTTGAGGCTGCCTCTTGTGAGAGCAGCCTTTATATTTCCATCGATTAAGGTAACAGGAGTGTCGATGAAAATTCTGGAGATAAAACGTCATCTGAATAAGCCGGATGAATCCTATATGTGTGATCTGCTCAAGCGCGGCAGGAACTATATTATCCTGACATATGTGAGCGAGCAGCCCGGTCAAGTTGGCAGTGTTACCATTGACGCGGGATCGACGACGTACGCCTATTACAGGAATGGGATGGGATACGTAGTCTGGAAGATGGTCACTCCAGACAATGCACTGAACGGATATCTGTTTCACATCTGCCGTGACCTGCGGGTAGGCGAAGATAAGGTGGACTATCTGGATCTACTTCTGGATATCTGGATCGACACAGATGGCCGGTTGACGATTTTGGATCGGAATGAGGTGGAGGAATGTGCGGCGAAAGGCACAGTCGGGGAAAGCGAATTACACTGGATTGCGCAGCAAGAACAGGAGATTGTCAAAAACTGGAGGCAAATTATATTCGATTTTGATCTTCTCCTTCTGTAATGTTAATTTTCGTGGATATGAAGAAAGTTCAATCCCCACGGGGCTAAAAGACTCGATTGGGTGTCCATTGTCAGTCGCAGACGTTTTTGCAATCTTTTTGATTTTCTTCCGGAAAGCGCCACAAAATCAATACAATATTGAAGAACAGACACTCGTTGTGGCCGAATGCAACTGCGTCATGCTGATTGACAATTTGACATCATCCATCTATGTTGGCTGAAATCATGCCGGAAGGGAGGTGATGTTGCAAAACACAAGATTCAATGGAGTTTATTTAAACTTAAAGGAGGCTGGTTATTATGTTAAAAAAATCAATGTATCTGAAATATTTTCTGGTAGTTGCTCTCTGTATCTTAGTCCCCACGTTCTTTGCTACTCCCAGCACGGCAGAAAATTTCAAAAAAGAATACAAAATGCAAATCAATGTGGGTCCCCAGTTTTATTGGGGAATGGGAGCAACAAAGTTTGCCGAACTGGTCAAAGCAAGGACCAACGGTCAAATCAATATCAAACCTTACTGGGGAAGCGAATTGCTCAAAGGTGCTCAGTTGAAATCGGCCCAACTGGTAGCCAATGGTGTCATTGACTGTGCCATGGAATCCACCATTAACATATCCCCCGTCATCACCGAATGTAATATCTTTTCGCTTCCATTTTTTATCAACACTTTCGACAATCTTGACAAATTGGAAAACGGGCAAACCGGAAAAGCCGTTTTTGCGTCCATGGATTCCAAAGGCTTAGTCGCTTTGGCCTGGGCTGAAAATGGTTTTCGCCAGGTGACCAACAGCAAGCGCGAAATACGCACTCCCGATGATGTGAAGGGATTACGACTGCGCGTCGTCGGCAGCCCTATTTTCATCGATACATTCAGGCAGTTGGGTGCAGATCCAGTGAACATGAACTGGGGGGACGCAGTGACAGCCTTTCAGCAGGGAGTTGTAGATGGTCAAGAAAATCCAGTGGGTGTATTAGTTCCCGTGCAAATATGGCAATACCACAAATATGCAACCTTCTGGAACTATCTGGTCGATCCTGTCATTTTTTACTGGAACAAAAAACAGTGGAATACATTTCCTAAAGACATTCAAAAGATAATAAGGGAGGCAGCCCAGGAAGCCGGACGCTTTGAAATCGCTTTGTGTCGTGCAGGACTGGATGGCGATAAATCGCTCAATATTCTGAAAAATGAGTTTAATCATACCATGGAGGTTCCGGAACCCGTTAAGTTTATGGAGAGCAAGGGCATGACGGTCACATTCCTCTCAGACGAGGGGAGACAGGCCTTCATTGATGCCACGAAACCCCTGTATGAAAAATGGGTGCCCAAAATCGGAGAAGATCTCTATAAAAATGCGCTTTCAGATATGGGAAAATAGCGTGCACGTATACACAGCGTCATAATATATTGCCTATTCGCCGTTTGAATCTTTGATTTTAATCCGCCCGAAAGGATTAACCCATGCAGAACACTGTGTATATATGCGAAAGGATTATTGTCGTACTGCACAAAAGAAAAAGCCCCTGGGAGGTCACAGGCTTCTCAGGGGCTTTTGTAGCGAGGGAGAAACATGGCCCAATCGGATCGACGTATTCGCATGGATCACTGGATCGTTGCCATCTTGCTGTTCACGATGGCATCCATTGCTTTTGTTAATGTCCTCAGCCGCTATTTGTTTCATTTCTCATTTGCGGCCACGGAGGAAGTTACCATTAACCTGTTTGTATGGATGACGGTCATCGGCTCCGGTATTGCCTTTGAACGCGGTGGTCAGTTGGGTATGATTACCCTGTATAGGGTGTTGCCGAAAAGATGGAAAAAATTTGTTGTCATTTTCAGTTCAGGCCTCAGTGCCGTTCTGTTTGTTTTAGTCGATTTTTACATGATCCAAGCGATTCACGAAGAACTCACCTTATTTCATGCGACCTCCGCCGCATTAGGAATCCCGGTGTGGATCTATTATGTCGGTGTTCCCATTTTTTCGGTGTTTGTCTTTGCAGGAATTTACCGTGATGCATCCTCAAAATTAGGGGCCCTTACCAGTGAGGGGGGGCTGTGATGGAAATCGTGGTCATTTTTCTGTCCTTTTTGGTATTGATGGCCTTGGGCGTTCCCATCGGCACGTCTCTCGGTATTGCCGGGGTCATCACCATCTACTGGTTTGATCTGGGTATCGGCATGCTGGGCGTCAATTTTGCCTCAGGTATTGCTTCTTTTCCTTTATTAGCGATCCCTTTTTTTGTGCTGGCCGGAGTCATCCTCGAAAAGGCGGGACTGGCGGCAACCATCGCGCATTTTTTTGAGCTGGTTGTGGGAAAAGCTGTCGGCGGTCTTGCGATGGTGTCGGTGATGACCTGCATGTTCTGGGGCGCACTGTCGGGTTCAGGCCCGGCAACCACCGCCGCCGTTGGCTTAATTTTACTGGCGCCCATGATCAAGCAAGGATATGATAAACATTTCGCAGCGGCAACCATCGCCAATGCCTCCGATCTATCCATTATCATTCCACCCAGTATTGCGTTTATCATTTACGGTACGATCACCAACGTGTCCGTCAGTGCGCTTTTTGTCGCCGGAATTATTCCCGGTTTGATAACCGGCGCCGGTACCGTGCTGGTGGCCTATCTCGTCTCAAAAAAGAGCGGTTATCGTGGTCTCGAAAGAAGAGGTTCACTAAAAGAAATTCTTATCGCCCTGAAAGATTCCATATGGGCTATTTTAGCGCCGGTCATCATCCTCGGTGGTATTTACACCGGGGTTTTTACCCCGACCGAAGCAGCGGTGGTTGCTGTGTTTTACAGCTTATTCGTGGCGGTTGTGATTTATCGATCGGTAACTTGGCGAGATATGATCAGGATGTTGGTGGATGCCAGTGTGACCAGTTCGGTCATTATGTTCATTGTCGTATTTGCCGGTATCTTCACCTGGGCGACCTCCGTGATCGGCGTGATCGATAAAGCCGCCGATTTTGTGATCAGTGTCTCACCAAACGCTGCGACCATGATTATTCTGGTAAACCTTCTTTTGCTGGCGTTGGGCATGATTCTGGATGCTATATCCATTTCCTATTTGATAATGCCGATCCTCATACCGGTGCTGGCAGCTTTCAAGATCGATCCACTATGGTATGGCGTCATTTTTATTTCAGCGCTGGCTATCGGACAAGCCACACCGCCTGTCGGTGTCAACCTCTTTACCGCAGCCAATCTAATAAAGGGCGATCTGGACTCGATTGCAAAACAGGCGATTGTTTTCGTGATCATGGATGTCATCGTATTAATTATACTTTCTCTGTTTCCCATATTGTCTCTTTATTTGCCTGTTTTGTCAGGACTGTACAAACTATAGTATCCAGCTTGACCGCGAGTAATGCGGAAATAACGGATAGCGATGTTGACCGTGGAACTTGTTTTTTTCTTAAAAGTAATTGTTACAGTCGGTTTGGTTCTCATCCTGTCAATTATCGCCGAATATATTAGCCCCAGGGCTGCGGGCATCTTGGCCGGTTACCCTCTGGGAGCTGCCATCGCGCTCTTTTTTATCGGTGTAGAAATGGGTCCTGAATTTGCCTCAAACAGCGCTGTGTATACGATGATCGGATTGGTCGCCACCCAATCCTTTGTTTATTTCTACTTCAAGTCTGCATTACTTTTTGAAAGATGGAATATTTTGATTTCCTCGATTTTTGCAGTGATCGGGTATAGTGTCGTCATCTGGATTTTACATTTCGTTAACATAAATAAATATCTGGCAATATTGATTCCCATCATTTCGGTATTTCTATTTGCGTACCTGTTCAGAGAAATTAAAAATGTAACCATACGGGAGAGGATAAAATTGTCTCTTAAGATCATAGTCCTGCGGGCCGTTATGGCAGCACTCATTATTTTATTCATTACCGGTGTTGCCCGGCTGGTCGGCTCGACCTGGGCAGGTCTATTTTCTGCTTTTCCCATAACGCTTTTTCCGCTAATCCTTATCATTCACGTCACCTATGCAAAAGAACATGTGTATACCATTATAAAAAATTTTCCATTGGGTTTAGGGTCTTTGATTGTCTATGCGTTGACCGTATCGATTGTCTATCCTGCATATGGAATTTACCTGGGAACGGTCATCTCGTTGACAGCGGCTACCGTTTATCTGATTGTGTTTTTTTTGGTTATGCGGCAAATTAGGAAATAAGTTTTAAGCTTAAAAAAAAGTAGGCAGCAATTACCAAAAGCTGAGACGAATTCATGAACGAAAGTATCGAAGACTATATTTCATACTATCGAACGATGGTGACCATCCGGCAGTTTGAAACCCTGGCGGTTGAGTTGTTTGCCGCAGGAAAGATTCCCGGTTTCATACATGTGTCCATCGGTCAGGAGGCGTCGGCGGTGGGTGTCTGCTCATGTTTGCGCGTGGATGACTATGTGACCACGACTCACCGAGGGCACGGTCATATGATTGCCAAAGGGGCAGACTTGAAAAAGATGATGGCCGAATTGTTCGCCAAAAAAACAGGTTACTGCAAAGGCAAAGGCGGCTCCATGCATATCGCCGATTTTTCCCTGGGTATTCTGGGTGCTAACGGTGTGGTAGCCGGTGGTCTGCCGATCGCAACCGGGGCGGGGTTTTCGATTAAAATGCGGAAAACCGATCAGGTGGCGGTTTGCTTTTTTGGTGACGGTGCCGCCAATCGCGGAACAGTTCACGAAGCCATGAATATGGCGTCCATCTGGAAGCTGCCGATTATTTTTGTGGTTGAAAACAATAAGTACGCGTCAACCACACCGCAACGCTACGCTTGTTCGGTGAGCGATATCTGCAGCCGGGCTGCGGGTTACAACATGCCCGGTGTTGCCGTCGACGGGAACAGTCTTCTGAAGGTCAGAGCAGCAGCATTGGAAGCAGTTCAACGGGCGCGTGCTGGTGAGGGACCAAGCTTTATTGAAACGAAAACCTACCGCCTGCGAGGACACTATGAGGGTGATCCACAGAAATATAGAACCGAGGCGGAAGTGGAAGCCTGGAAAACCAAAAAGGATCCGGTCAAAGGATTTGCCGATTTTCTGACCCAAAACAAGATGTTGACCAAGGAGCTGAATCAGCAAATTTGCAGTGACGTGGAGTCTGAATTGAAGGAGGCCATTATGTTTGCCGATCAAAGTCCGTCTCCTGAGCCGGAGGCGGCGCTTGAGGACCTTTTTGTATCTTATCCGGGATAAATGGGTACTACTTTTTATACCATGGAGATAGAACATGTCCGATCGTATGTTAAGCTGCACCGCCGCGTTGGCCGAGGCTTTGTACGAAGAGATGTCGCGGGACGAAACGATTTTTATCATAGGCGAGGATCTTACAGCCCATGCCGGAGTCTTCGGACAATTCGAAGGCATTTTTGAAAATTTTCCCGATCGAATTATTGACACGCCCATTAGTGAAACAGCCATCGCCGGTGTCGGGCTGGGGGCGGCTCTAACCGGTTTGCGACCATTTGTTGATTTGCATTTTTCCGATTTTGTAACCTGCTGCATGGATGAGCTTACCAATCAGACCGCCAAAATTCGATACATGTTCGGCGGGCAGGTGAACGTTCCCATGGTGATCTGGTGCCCTGATGGAGCCGGATTAAGGGCCGCAGCCCAGCATTCCCAATCGCTGGAGGCATGGTTTGTGCACACTCCTGGACTTAAGGTGGTGGTACCCAGCGAACCGGCCGATGTAAAAGGGTTGATTAAGTCCGCCATCCGCGATGACGATCCGGTTATGTTTTTTCAGCATAAGAAATTATTTGCAAAACAGGGCCCGGTGCCGGTGGGAGACATCGCTATCCCGCTGGGACGGGCTGCCGTCAAGCGCACGGGTAAAGACATTTCCCTGCTAAGCTATGGTTCCGGATTTTATTTGTGCCAAGATGCCCTTGAAGAGCTTGGTAAATTAGATATCGATGCCGAAATCGTTGATTTGCGAACCCTCAACCCTTTGGATATGGACACGATAGCCGGATCGATCACGAAGACTCATCGTGTCGTGATCGTTCATGAAGCCTGTCTTACCGGAGGATTTGGTGCCGAACTTGCCGCTCGCATTCAAGATGAACTCTTCGACTACTTGGATGCACCCGTAAAGCGCGTAGCAGCCAAAAATGTACCGATACCCTTTTCACCGACCCTGGAAGATTATGTTTTGCCCAAGATATCCGATGTGATAGAAGCAGCCCGGGCAGTTACTTACCGAATGTGAAAAAAACAATCTTCACTATCTGTAATGGGAAATTATATGGAAGCAATAACGAACACGCAAGCGACGGACATAGATACACGAGCCGGTCGAAGTTTTCCGCTTGGGGCAACAGTATATCCCCATGGGGTGAATTTCAGTGTGTTTTCAAGAAACAGCACCGGCATCGAACTGGTTCTTTTTGATTCGATAGACGACCCGAAGCCGACTCGAAGGATTGCTCTCGACCGCAGTCGACATCGCACATTTAACTATTGGCACGTGTTTGTCCCGGATATCAAGCCAGGTCAATTGTACGGCTATCGAGCACACGGTCCCTATGAACCCGAAAATGGGCTGCGTTTTGATCCGGATAAAGTCCTGCTCGACCCTTATGGCCGCGCGGTGATCATCCCTGATGGATACAACCGAAATGCCGCATTCAAACCCGGCGACAATTCGGACTCCGCTATGAAGAGTGCCGTGGTGGATACCAGTGCGTATAATTGGGAGGACGACGAGCCGTTAAAGAGGCCATTTTCCCAAACCGTTATTTATGAGATGCATGTGAAAGGGTTTACCTACCATTCCAGCTCGGGAGTCGATCCGTCCATCCGGGGGACCTACACCGGGTTAGTTGAAAAAATTCCATATCTTCAGGATTTGGGTATAACCGCAATAGAGCTGCTCCCGGTCTTCCAGTTTGATGCAACCGAAGCACCGAGAGGTGTAACCAATTACTGGGGCTATAATCCGGTGTCCTTTTTTGCTCCCCACAGGGGATACAGCTCCCGGCAGGATCCAGTGGGTCCGCTGGATGAATTTCGCGATATGGTCAAGGCCATGCATCGGGCGGGAATTGAGGTCATATTGGATGTGGTTTACAATCATACCGCCGAAGGTGATCACCTGGGGCCTACGTTCTGTTTCCGGGGGTTGGAAAACGACGATTACTATATCCTGGAACCGGACAAAGCAACTTACGCAAACTACAGCGGTACAGGAAACACTCTGAATGCCAACCATTCCACCGTGCGACGCCTGATCATGGATAGCCTGCACTACTGGGTTGAAAGCATGCATGTGGACGGGTTTCGCTTTGATCTCGCCTCAATCCTGTCGCGCGACGAGTTCGGGCATCCGTTAGCCAACCCGCCAATTCTGTGGGACATTGAATCCGATCCCGTTCTGGCCGGAACCAAACTCATCGCCGAAGCGTGGGACGCAGGCGGCCTCTATCAGGTGGGCAGTTTCATCGGCGATCAATGGAAAGAATGGAACGGCAAGTTTCGAGATGACATCCGCAGTTTTGTAAGAGGCGACGAGAGATCCGTAACGAATCTGCCCGCCAGATTTTTTGCCAGCCCTGACCTATACGGCCACGAAGAGCGCGAACCGGAACAGAGCATCAACTTTGTGACCTGTCATGATGGTTTTACCTTGAATGACCTTGTCTCCTACAACCAAAAACACAACGAAGCCAACGGCGAAGGTAACCGTGACGGTTACGATCACAATCTAAGCTGGAATTGCGGTGTGGAAGGTCCCAGCGATGACCCGCATATCGAGAAACTGCGTAATCGTCAGGTGAAAAATTTCTTCACGATTAATTTGCTGGCGTTGGGCGTACCAATGTTATTGATGGGTGATGAGATGCGTCGCAGCCAGCAAGGCAATAACAACGCCTACTGTCAGGACAATGAGATTAATTGGTTGGACTGGACTCTGCTGGATCAACACGGCGATATCCATCGCTTCGTAAAACAGATGATCAGCCTGCGTTTGAGCCTTGCAGTATTTCAGGAGGATCACGGTCTAAGTTTGAACCAATTGCTGCAGATGGCTCAAATTGATTGGCACGGTGTTAAACTAAATCAACCGGACTTGAGTGATCACTCACATAGTCTTGCATTCACCGTGCAGGGTCGCACGGAGGTATTTCACATTCTATTCAATGCTTACCGGGAAGCACTTGAGTTTGAGCTGCCGCCTTCACAAACAGATCCGCGGACAAGATGGCGGCGAATCATCGATACCTATCTTGAATCCCCGCAGGATATTTGTGGTATGGCGGAAGCCCCCCCGGTGGACAGTCCAACCTATATGGTTCAGTCCCATTCAGTGGTGTTATTGGCTAAGGATTTGCGGCCCTAACTATTGTCCATCCGGGAATAACATTTTTCCGAAAGGACACTAACGAAGCTGCTAATTGCGGTGTAATCGATGCCCAGCACACTGCCCAGTTTAAACGACAGACGCAGCGGTCTTTTAGTTCACATCTCTTCTCTTCCGAGCGCTTACTGTTGCGGAGATTTAGGAAAAGCAGCCTATAGATTTGCGGATTTTCTTAATGCCGGCGGACAAAGTTGGTGGCAAATGCTTCCGGTCAATCCCATCGGCCGCGGAAATTCACCTTACTCGACCCTGTGTTCATTTGCAGGAGAACCGTTGTATATTGATTTGGAAGCATTGATACACGATGGATTTCTTGCAAAGCCGGAACTCTCGAAACCCCACGTGTTGCCTCCAAATCGAGTAAATTATCAGAGGGCTCGCCGTTTCAGAGGACCCTTGCTGAGAAAAGCGTTTGAACGTTTTTGTGCTAACGCACAAGGTCTCGATTCGTCGAACTTTAATCAATTCCTAACGGAACAAAGATACTGGCTGGATGATTTTGCCTTATTTTGTGTATTTGCAAAAAAATTTCGAACCCATTCCTGGAACAACTGGCCATCTAATATACGTAAACGCAAATCGGGCGCATTACATGACGCAGGAAACGCATTCAAGGACGATCTGGTGTTCATAAAATTCCTTCAATTTATCTTTTTTACCCAGTGGTTCAAGCTAAAATCTTACCTCAATGGACTTGGGATCGGATTAATAGGTGATGTCCCTCTATTTGTCGGTCACCAAAGCTCGGATGTGTGGGCCAATCAAAAATACTTCCGGCTAAAAAATGATGGGGCTAAAAAATTTGTTGCGGGTGTTCCACCGGATTACTACTGTCCTGAAGGTCAACTGTGGGGAAATCCGCTTTACAACTGGTCGGTTATGCAAAAGGATGGGTTTAAGTGGTGGATCCAGCGGTTCAGGCATATGATGATGCTATTCGATGTCGTGCGTCTGGATCACTTTATCGGCTTTCATCGCTGTTGGGAAATCAGAGCCGAGTCAAAAACGGCGAAGAACGGCCGTTTTCGCAAAACACCCGGTCGCGCCTTATTTCAAAAGCTCAAGACATTGCTTGGAGATTTGCCTATTATTGCTGAAGATCTGGGAATCGTCGTGCCCGAAGTGTACACCTTACGCGACGATTTCCAGCTACCTGGTATGCGGGTGTTGCAGTTTGGATTCGGAAATGACCGAACGGCTAATTATCACTTGCCGTTCAGTTATACCCCGAATTCCGTTGTCTATACGGGTACGCATGATAATAACACAGTGGTCGGTTGGTATGATGAAGCTAAAAAAGACCTAAAAAAGAAAGCGAAGACCTATAATTTTGAGCGAATTCACGCCTATCTGGGTGTCAAGCGGACAGATATCCACTGGGAGATGATTCGCGAAGCCATGAAGAGCGTCGCCAACCTTTGTATCTTTCCGGTTCAAGATATTCTGGGGTTAGATGGAAGCGCCAGAATGAACGTACCCGGAACGACAAAAGGTAATTGGCGCTGGCGCATGCAAGACAGTCGGTTAGGAAACCGTCTGGCCAGGCGATTAAAAAAAGAGACTCAAACGTTTAATCGGTTACCTTAGCGCGATTATGTCTTGAGAAGGGTCAATTTTGTAAATGGCACTTTTTTGATTATGAATTAAGATTGTGTGATATGGAGACAACCTATAACAGAACGCTGAACCAATGACGGGAGGAACCATGACGATTGAAATAATTCGCAGCACCCTTGCGTGGTGCACGGTAATTAACTGGGTATTGCTGCTGTGGTGGCTTCTATTTTTCACGATGGCTCACGATTGGACGTATCGGTTTCACAGTAAATGGTTTAATTTGTCTGTTGAGAAGTTCGATGCCATTCACTATGCAGGTATGGCGTTTTTTAAAATGTGTATATTGATGTTCAACCTTGTGCCGTATCTTGCGTTACGCATTGTAGGTTGATTTCGGTGACTTCCATCAAATAAATGGAGCTGACGGGGGCCCTAACCCAATGACAACGGCTACACTGGCGTGTTCTTCAGTTGGGATGAAGGGTGATGGTTATGTATTGCGACTTTCTGAAGATTTTGGCTTTGACGGATGATTTGTTCTTCGTGAGGGCATCTTGCATGGATATTACATCTTCGATATCTTGATTTCCGACGTTAACGATAATATCTCCTTCTTTGATTCCATCCTTCTCGGCCCGACTGCCCCTCTGAACTTCGGAGACCAAAACTCCCCTGTCGGACTTAAATGATAAATACGTCGAGAGCTCGGCTGAGAGTTCCTGAAGTTTAAGCCCATACTTTTCTTCGATCGTTTTTTGGTCACCGAGGGCGACGGACATCGTATCAAACAATGTTTTGGCGACATAGATGGTTGAATTAAACTTCAGTGCCATGACGATAGAATCACTCGGCCTGGCATCAATTTCAACCAGGTTCCCTTTCTGTTCTATAACAAGCGTTGCATAATACGTGTTCTCTTTTATATGACTGATAATAATATGATCGACCTTGCCGTCGACTTTCTGGATAATATTTTCGAGTAGATCATGCGTAAGCGGTCTGAAATGTTTAACTCCCTGCAATTCGGAGTAGATTGCCCGGGCTTCAAAGAAGTCGATCCAAATTAAAAGAGCGCGTTCTTCACGAGAGTCAACAAGAGAAACGACTGGCTGTCCGCTTGTAGGATCGACTATCAGCTGGTTTATTTTCACCTCAAGCAGTTTTTCTTTCTTGGAAGCATCAGGCGCAGAGCTCTTCACCGATTTCTTTTCGTACGAATATGAGCAGGTAAAGGAAAACACCAATATCAAAATAATGATGAAATATTTATGTATTATGATTTGGAGCATGAGATCATCGTGGTAAGTTAAATAGCGTCAGAAAAATGCGACCTGGATAAAATAGATATCGTAAATTTTTTGCTACAAGAACAAAATGAGCATCAAGGCTTATATCCATGCGGGCGATATAAGAGCCAAGGGTTACTTGAGAAACTCCTTAAATTTTTTATTCAAAAACCTTTCAGTCCTTCTCCCCTGAACTTTTTCGACGATCTCTCCATTGCGGACAAGAAACAGCATCGGTATGGCGTTCAATTTAAACTTTGTTATGGCTTTATCGCCGTACCAGTACACGGGGAATTCGATCTTATGTTCATTTACGATCGGTTGGATTGCTTGAGGGCCTTCCAGATCAATACTGATGCCAATCAACTTAAGCCCTTGTTCATTGTATTTTTTATACAGTTTATTCAATGCAGGCAGCTCGTCAACGCAAGGCCAGCACCATGCGGCCATGAAGTTGATGACCAGCCGGCCATTCGGTTTCCAGATCATCGCATCCAGCGCCGGCTCCTCAATCTTCTCTACTATGAGTCCCGGCTCGGCTTGAGATATACCCTCAAATGCTATTGCAGCTATCAGGGCCAGTATAATAGCAAAAAAAATGCGTTTAATCTGTATCATTAAAATCAGCTAATTCTTTTTAATTTTTTCCAAAGTAGTCGCACAAGATTCCAGATCAGGCCGTTTGTTGATATCTGAAACCTGAATATCCCGGATGATCCCGTTTTTATCAATAAAGAATAATGCTCTTTCGGAAACACCGTCGGAGCGCAAAACGCCGTATTTACTTGCAACAGCTCCATGAGGCCAGAAATCAGAAAGAACCGGAAACCACAGCTTTCCCATCTGCTTTGTCCAAGCATACAGCGTAGGGATGTTATCGACCGTAATCCCTAAAAGGATCGCTTCGTTTTCGTCGAACATAGCTTCTACAATATTATATCCCGGCCATTGATCAGAACACACCGGTGTCCAGGCAGCCGGAACGAAGGATATGACCACATTCTTTTTGCCTCTGAATTGGCTGAGGGAAATATTTTCTCCGGAAACAGACGGTAATGTGAAATCCGGTGCCGGATCACCGACTTTTACATTTAACTTACTATCGATGGGTTTTAATTGGCCCGGATTGTAAATATTGTTTTTGAATGCAGCCGAGGCACCAAACGCAAGGGTTGTTCCGAAAATAGATAAAATGATTGCAACCGTGCAAAAAAAGGTGATTCTTGGCATGGCTTTCACCTCCTCAGATGTGTACGCGTCGTTCATTTGAGTTTCTCACTAATTTCTATTCAAGGTACCAAGCGCTTAGATGAGTCCTGAATCCTTAAGAAGTTTCTGCATTAATGCATCCGCGCTTTCAGCACCACCGAGTTCGGAATAAAAGACTTTATGCATGCCGTTTTCCAAATTTCTGATACCGATAAAATAAGGTGTTCGCACCTCACCGATTTGCTTATGGATTGTGAAGTCGCCATCCGGAAAAAGGGGAAACGGTATGTTGTAAACCTTTTTAAAGTAATCGACTTCAAACGCTGAATTTCCGGCACCGATGCCGATAAGTTTCACCTTTCCACTTAGCTTTTTGTCACTTTCGATTTTACGAAACATTTCATTTACAGAAGGAGCCTCCTTCTGGCAGAACGGTCAGTACATGCTGAAGATTTCTATCAATACAACCTCCGCCTTTATTTCGGGTACTTTAAACGTCGTTTTCCCTGTGACTCCCAAATATTCCTGGAGTTCGATACTCTCCGGCACGCTAAAGACGATATTGGGTAAAACACCCCCTTTGACTGGAACTTGGCTGTCAGCGTCCGCAATTCCATCGGCAACGATCATACCCATCAGCACTATCATAAAAAATTTAAGCAGATTTTTCATAATCACTATCCTCCAGATAATGCGTGCCGGCATCCGAACTGCCGACGCGAATTGCCGGTATCCCGACACCAGGTGATCTGAAAATTAGAAAGACCTAAAGTGATCGGTTCCAGGTTCAGGGTTCAGCGTTCAAAGGTTATAAGATGATGATTTCCAGACTTCATTATCAACTGCTGGGGCTTGTCTCTTTCACCCATTGGGTGAGACAAGATAGGCAATCGATTAGCATGTAATCCTATTATTCTAAACCAGTTAGAGCACTTTAACCGGGAACCTTGAACGTCGAACCGCTCAACCTGAGAAAGAGTTGACACGTTGATCCTTATTCGTAGGAAGCATATTTTGTCGATCCGGATGGAGGTAAGAGCCTCCGTTAACAGGTGGTTATCTGTAACCGGTCCATTTAGGTTTGCCGGCCTCAGGCGGGTATAACAGATCGAAAGCAATGCTAAATGCCTGGTGATCGGCACCAACTTTTAATTGGTAACATAGTGCAACACGTGCCGACAGTCAAACGATTATTATGCAACTAGAACAGCGCTCTAACCGATCGCAAACCGAGTGGAAATGCTTTACGTATTAAATATAATGAGGGTAATTCCAAAATGTTAAAATCCAAATTCCTTGCTTGACTTTCTGGCCCCTGCTTTATTATATAAATCCTTTCCTAATCATTTCTGGTGATGAGTTGGATATAAAGCGGGCGCACCGCACCGGATTTCACCTGCAACAATCTGGGCACCGCAAGTCTTCCAAATTTTCCTGCTTTAGGAGAAAAAATCCAATCCATCGTGACGCAAGGACGGGCGTGTCGTTGGCTCTCGAGGACAGATTGCCTCCGGGAAAAATGCTATTCAATTATAAAAAGAACCGTGCCTGGGCTGAGAACCTTTCAATTGTCATGCAAATCGGCCTTACGATGGCCGGGTGCATCGTTTTTTGTTTTTTTGTTGGATTATATTTAGACAAATGGATCGGTACCAAGGGTATTTTTGTCACCATATTTACAATATTAGGGGTAATTGGTGGCGCCGTTACGGTTTATCGCCAAATTCTCAAGGTTATTGAAGATAAATCAGGATCTTCGAACGATGGAGAGCGTTAGGCAAATACAAAAAAAGTATGCGTATCGTGCAATGACGATGGCAACCATTACCGGGCTTTTCTTTATCTTGGCTGGTCAACGACCGATCGGCAAAGGGTTGGTTTTAGGTGCCATTTTCAGTGTCATTAATTTCATTTTAATCGGCGAGACCCTTCCGATGAGAATAGGAAAATCGAAATGGAAAACCTATAATTCAGTCTTTACCTCGATGCTTCTCCGATATAGTTTGTTGGCCGTTCCGCTGATTATAGCTGTTAAAATCGAGCAGTTCAATTTGTGTGCCGCCATACTTGGAATCTTTATGATCCAGGTCGTCATTCTGGCCGATCATGTGATTCAGGTGTTTTCCTCGAACCTACGAAAACCGCAGTAACGAATACGTCATTATGAAAGAACTCGGAAAAATACATCAATTGATCATACCGGTTTTTGGTTACAACATCACCATAAACCTCGAAGTGATTGTAATGACATGGATCGTCTTTGCCGTTCTGATTCTTCTGGGTCTTTTTGCCAGCCGAAAGAGAAACATCCTGCCGAGACCCATGCAGGCGCTGGGTGAACTGATTGTATCATTGCTGTATGAGTTGACCGAGGATGCACTGGGTAAAGAGAAGGCTAAAACCTATGCACCACTGGTTTGTGCCCTGTTTATGTTCTTGCTGCTTTCCAATTGGTTGGGAATCATTCCCCACCTTGATGAGCCAACCAAGGATCTGAATACAACGTTAGGGCTAGGCATCATGGGCTTTTGCATTGCCCATTATGCGGGGATTAAGTCCAAGGGATTTAAAGCGTATGTCAAAGAATATTTCGAACCGATTTTCTTTATGATGCCGCTAAACCTAATTGGTGAAATGGCAAAGATCGTTTCCATTTCATTTCGTTTGTTTGGAAATATCATGGGCGGATCGATTATCATACTAGTAGTTTCCTATCTAACGTACAGCATCATTCTTCCGCCTTTTTTAAACGCTTTTTTCGGGCTATTCGTTGGTACCATCCAGGCATTTGTATTCACGATGCTTACGGTTGTATATATTTCAGTGCAGGTAAAATGACGCATGGCAATTGATGTTGAGACAGTGGTAAGTGTGGCAGCCTACGCTGCTAGCGGGATAGCTATGGGGTTGGGTGCGATCGGAGCAGCAATTGGAGAAGGCCATACAGCGGCGATGGCAAATATCGCCATTGCACGGAATACCAAAGCCTCGGGCGACATTTTTAAAAATATGCTGGTAGGGCAAGCGGTGGCCGAGTCGGCTTCTATTTTTGCTCTCGTGATTGCCATCCTCTTGCTGTTTTTGGATGTCGGGATTCCCGACCTTCTGAAAGCCGCCGCTCTTTTCGGGGCCGGTCTCAGCATGGGACTCGGAGCGATTGGATCCGGAATCGGTTCAGGATATCCGGCAGGAGAGACCTGTTTTGGAATTTCAAGGCAACCCGCGATATCTCCTCAATTAACGACCAATATGCTTATTGGATCTGCGGTTTGCCAGACACCGGCCATATTTTCCATGGTGGTGGCATTGATGTTAATGTTCATCGATTTCGGAAATGCTCCCCTGCATCCTACATGGGCAGCGTTACTGGGTGCCGGTTTGAGCATGGGGCTCGCCGCCATCGGCTCCGGGTATGGAGGCGGTTTGGCTGCCGGTGCGAGCTGCGAAGGAATATCCAGGCAACCCAAAACCATTGCCAATGTCACGACGATCATGTTGGTCGGTCAGGCGGTGTCTCAAACACCTTCGATCTTCGGGTTATTAATCAGCTTTATCCTCATGTTTAAATCATTTCCTGAGTCTACCGCTTTGAGTGCGTCCATGGCCCTTTTAGGGGCTGGAATTTGTATGGGGTTCGGCGGCATTGGCCCGGGTATCGGTAACGGCATGGCCGCCGAGGGAGCCGTGCGGTGGGTCGCCAGAAATGTCGAACACGCGGGAGATTTAATGCGAATTATGTTGGTTGGACAAGCCGTTTCACAATCCACGGCGATATATGCCATGGTGGTGAGTTTGGTTTTAATATTTGTGGTATAGCAAGCAATTGAAAATTGAAGATTGACTATTGACGAATTTGGAATTCTATCCTTTTATTCGTGTTATTCTTATTTTCGGCGTTTTAGTATTCTGAATTCAATCATTAATGTTCAACAGACAATCTTCATTAGTCAATTAATAAATAAGTAATCGGTAGTCGACAGTAGTTAATACAATGTGGAGCGAAGCGATTCCATTATATCGTCGTTCGCCAATCGACTTTAGTCATTCCAAAAAGGAGGTAAACATGGCAATTGAAGGCGCTGAAATTGTAAAAGCAGCAGCATTTATTGGAGCAGGACTTGCGATGGGGTTAGGCGCCATAGGGCCTGGCGTCGGCGAAGGAATGGTGGCCGCCAAAGCGTGCGAAGCCATCGGTAAAAATCCCAAAGAAGCGGGCCTTTTAACCCGAACCATGCTGGTCGGCCAGGCGGTTTCAGAATCTACCGGAATATATTCACTGGTTATTGCGTTATTACTTCTGTTCGTGGTTTAGAAGAAGTTTGAAACACCATCAAATTCTCTCAATGTGGAAAACAATCGATGGAAATTGTCAGCAGCATCGCGCTTATCAGCATCAATGAAACATTAATTTTTCAGATAATTTCGTTTTTGATTTTTCTTTTTATTATCAATCGGATTATGTTTCGTCCCTTACGAAATATAATGGTCGAAAGGGACGCACATATTGAGAAGATTAAGACGGACATAATTCAAGCTCAAAAACGATTTGATAATATAACCGATGAAATCAACGACCAAGAAGCGGCAGTTAAAAAAGAGGCAAACAAATTTAAAGCGAGGCTGGAAGAAGCCGGTAACCGACAGGCAGATGAACTATTTAACTCGGTCAGATTAGAGATCGCTGAGGCAAACCAAAAAGCAAAAAAGGACATCGAGGCCAAACTCTCGGAAGCCAGAAAAACCATCCAGATGGAATCAGAGACCTTGGCTGTGAATATTATTGAACGTATTCTGGAGCGGAGGCTGCAGCATTGAACCTCGTAAAAAGATTTTTCTTCTTAAACGGATATATTATTATAGGTTTACTCGGGCTCCATCTTTTTGGCCCTGAGGCTTTGGCGGCTGACAATACTGACGGCTGGCGTCCGGTATTCGATCTTGTCATGCGATGGGTCAATTTTGGGATATTGGCTTTTTTGCTAATAAAATTCACCAGAACACCGGTAATCGATTTTTTTCAAAATCGCAAAAACGAGTTGTCCCGGGAAATTGAAAAGCTGGAGAAAGAAAAGGAAAAGATGCTCCAAAATATTGATGAAAACCTCAAGATGCTTGAGGAGAGCAGTATCCGATTTGAAGAATTAAAAGAAAGAATTATTGCCCAAGGAGAAAAAAATAAGCAAAAACTAATCGAGGACGCACAACAGGAAAGCAGAATATTAATGGAAGGGGCTAAACAGAAAATTGAGAATCGGTTTATAATGGCCAGAAGCGCGTTTAGATCCGAGCTGATTGATTCTGCGATTGCCATTGCAATGGATCGGCTGCCCAACGAGTTGACTTCTAAAGACAATCAGAAATGGGTTGACGATTTTATAGCCAGTACGCAGAGCCGTTCAGGGGTTCAGGGTTCACAAGGCTAAAAGGTTCGGCTTCAGATCCAATCTGAACCATTGACTCATAGCACTGAAGGAAACCGAATAAAAATAGAACTGTATTGGGATATTGAGTGTAGACGGCTGAAAACAATGTCGCCTGGACTTTTAACCACCAATGAACAAAGATGACCCTGTGAACGGTGAACCTTGAACCTGTGAACGCTTACGCCATTACCACTAAAGATTAATCAGCGGAGCGATATGAGCACGAAAAAACTAGGCATTGGTGAATTTGTTAAAGAACAAATCAAAAGATGGGAAACCGCGGACGCGAAGGAAGATGCAAAAGGCGAGGCCCGCATTTCAGTTTTAACGGTCAGTATGGAGCCGGGAAGCGGCGGCAGCATTTTGGCTGAGGAGACCGCCAGGCGTCTGGGATTTGATTATTTTAATCGGGACATCGTTGAAGGCATAGCGAAAAGCGCGCAGATTCGGGCCAGCGTTATTGATACCCTCGAAAAAGAAAGGCTTTCAGGTATCCAAGATTTTATTTCCTCCCTTATCAAGGAGCACTATATCTATCCCGGGATTTACCTGGAGCATCTATTAAAAGTCATTAGCACCATTGGAAAACACGGCCGGGCCGTCATTGTCGGCAGAGGCGCGAATTTCATTCTTCCACCGGACGAAAGGCTCAGTATACGAGTTGTGGCACCCTTGGAGCTGAGGATTCAAAATGTTGCCCGCAGTTATGGTGTGACGATCGAGAAAGCCAGTCAACGTGTCATCCGAAGAGAATCAAAGCGCCGCGCATTTATAAGACAATCCTTCAATGCCGATATATCAGATCCTAAAAACTACGATTTAACAATTAACACCGCAAGACTGAGTATTGAAGACGGAGTGAACGCGATCATAGGCGCGATGGTGGGAACTCCAACAGTCGGCAAGAGAACACCATAATTGCCCATATCCGATTGGAAATCCCTCTCACTTTCGGTTTGCACTTCGGCGGCATTCATATCGGGAATGAGACACACTTCTCATTTTTTACGGTTCTTTAGAAACTCATAAATATCCATGATAATCGCCTCTGACACCTCAGACATCGCATGACTCATTGCCTCGGCTAATGCCCGAGGATGTTTTTGGCGGCAGGGTTTGCTTGTGCGATAGGGCTTCTGATAAAGAACCGCCTGGCTGACATCCGTTTCATTCTCTGCGATCAGAGCAACGCTGAGGGATAAAACCGCATTCCAATGATCTTCTGTGTCAAATTCCAAAAATTCATCCACAGTACCTTCCAGCACATATGAGGAGGTATATTTGCTTTTGGATGATAAAACGGCGTTAAAGAGCCCAGATTGTTGCATATCGCGTTTTAAAAAGTGGGTCACGATATCGCCCGGATTTGCCCGCCACTTGTAATAGACGTAGGCTTCTCTTTTGAATGATGTATCCCGATAAATGATTCGGTTGGTGTTATAAAGCGGAGACACGCTAAATTGTTCTACACGTATGACAAGGGGCAGGGATTGACGATCACCCGCAGCAGGAGGATCATACTCAAGAGTATAGTACTCGACCTTATTCCTTGATTGCTTAAGGTTAAGGCAGCCGCCGCAAAGGAGAATAAAACATAGCATCCATACCAGAGCGCGTTTATTCCGTATCATTTAAGATCTCCATTTATCTGCTGTAGATATCTGCCTCAACATTGCGCGGAACCGGTGGATCTCCAAAAAGCAACTGAGAGGGTTGATCTGCCAGAATGTCCATTATCTGACTCAGGTTCTCACTGGCCTTTTCAAGATTCCGGGCAACGATCACCAAGTATTGCATCAGATGGGACATCGATTCATCTGTACCGTCGACGAGGGAAGACCCCTTTTGCAAGAAAATGTTGGCATTGGTCATCGCCTGATTGAATTTATCGATGGCCGTTTTAACAGTCTCCTCCTTGTCCGCAATAATCCCTTCCACCCGTAACATAGTATTTTCCGCCTGGTTTAGCGTCCGGTCGGCATTGCGTAGTAAGGAATTTGCGGATTGAGTCGCATTTTCCACAGAGGTGAGTATACGGTCCCATCGTTGATCGTCCAATATATGTTCAACCCGTGCAAGTGCCGATTCCATGCTGCTGGAAATACCTTTGACATTGGCCTCCGTCACCTTTTGATTAATATTTTGCAGAGTGAGTTTGATATTCTCGGATATCTCCCGAAGATCAAGTGATTTGATCTGGTCTATAACCTCGTTGATACCGGAAATTAGTTCACCGATTTCGGAAGGCTTTGACGCAACAATTGGATATTCCGATGGGAAGCTGAGAGAGGGGGATTGTTCGACGTCATCCTCTTTTTTTTGATCCAATTCGACAAACATGCTTCCCGTAATCCCCACTGATTTCAGCTGGGCTACGATGCTACTGTCAAGGATTTGACCGGATTCGATCTTCAATACGACTTTGATTAGTTTCGAATCGGGCGCAACCCCGATGTTTTCAACACGACCGACAAACACTCCCCGGTATTTCACGGGGGAATCGATATCCAGTCCCTGGACGGATTCATCAAAATAGGTCACGTAATACTGACCCGTCTCTAAAAACCGGGACATGCCCAACCAAATGACTACTAAAACGGCGAATATCATTCCACTCGCCATAAAGAGTCCAACAGCGAATTTTGTTCTTGGTGAAGCCATTTCAGCCCATCCTTTCGAATATTTCCGGATGGAAACTAATTGTCTCCCGCCGTACGGTTAAAAAACTGTTTTACAAACGGATTCTGACTGTGATCCCTGAGATAGATAGGATTCCCGGTGGCGATGATACCGCGGTTGCTTCTATGCAGCATAATAACTCTATGGGCCACGGAAAAGATGCTTTGGAGTTCATGCGTAACGATAACCATAGTTGTTCCCAAATTTCTGTTCAGGCTGATAATTAGGTTGTCAAGCTCGGCTGAGGTGACGGGATCCAACCCGGCAGAAGGCTCATCAAAAAATAGGATTTTAGGATTCAGGGCCATTGCCCTCGCCAATCCCGCCCGTTTTTTCATTCCCCCGCTGATCTCGGAAGGCAGATGATGTTCATAGCCATCCAGATGAACTAGATTGAGTTTTAATTTGACCAAATTATCGATGGATTTTTTGTCTAAGTCCGTATATTCGTCTATCGCCAGGGCCACGTTTTCGGCCAAGGTCATGGAACCGAAAAGCGCTGCGCTCTGGTAGAGAACGCCAATTTTTCTCAATGTCTGCTGGAATCTTTTTTCACCGCAATTGGAAATGTCATCTCCATCGATGAATACCTGTCCGGAGTGGGGCGGTAAAAGGCCGATGAGATGTTTCAGCAAGGTGCTTTTGCCGCTTCCACTGCCGCCAAGTACCGCGAATATTTCACCTTCGTAAACATCGAAGGAAATACGATCAAGGATGATGTCGTCACCATATTTGGCAACCAAATCTTTTACCTGGATGACGGTGTTTCGTGTCATCAATTGTTTCTCCCGGCTGGTGGATTTTAGCCTTTTGAAAAGAGATTAACCAAGAACAGACACGAATGACCACGGATTAAAACATGATCCATGCAAAATGACTACAACGGACAAATTTTATTCGTGCGATTTCATGGCTTGCTCCTAATATCACGGATCTTGACTCAAATGCGATATGTGAAATCTTATGACCAGTAACGCAGTATAATCGCGAAAATCGAATCCGTTAGTATGATCAAAAATATGCTGCTAACCACGGCAGAGGTTGTCGCCTGACCAACCGCCGCGGCCCCGCCGCTAACCTGGAATCCTCTGAGACATCCTACCAACGCGATTAGAAATGCAAAGACTCCGCTTTTTAAGAATCCCCAAAAAACATCAAAAAGAGTGAGGGTTTTCAATGTTTGCGAGATATAGGCATTTGCCGTTAAATCAAGCATGGATACCCCGACCACAAGGCCGCCGACAATAGCGAGGAGGTCCGAAAATAGCGTTAAAAAGGGAACCACGATAATCGAAGCCACAATCTTGGGAACGACCAAAAACCGCGTCGGATCAAATCCCATCGTGAAAAGGGCATCGACTTCTTCGGAAATCTTCATGGTCCCTATTTCGGCGGCAAAAGCCGAACCGGATCTCCCGGCGACGATGATGGCCGTCATAATAGGTCCCAGTTCCCGAACCATCGCCAGGCCTACCAGGGAAGCAACATAAATGTTGGCCCCGAACTGGCGCAGCTGAACCGAAGACATAAACGCCATAATCAGACCCAGCAAAAAGCTGATCAGTCCCACAATGGGTAGGGCGTCAACTCCCGTTTTTTCCATCGAGGAGAGCGTGTCCTCCGCCCTCAGAGATTTGGGATGTAAACAAACATAAAGAAATGACAGGCAGACAGATCCTATAAACGAAAATATAAAGTTCAGATCGGCAAGATGACCAAAGACAGCCTCGCCCAGGCGTGTGAACATATTGAAGGAGCGTTTTCCCACACGTGATACGCGTGTTTCCAGGGTATCAAATTTAAGGATGGAAAGGACATCCTGAACATTGTCATTAGCGTTTTTGAGGTGAAAGGTGACGTTCCCCTTGGCCATCAAATCTCTTAACTCGATTAATACAAGGGTCCCAAAATCATCGAGGTAGGTTACCTTACCAAGATCCACGGTGAGTGAAGACGGCAGCTGATTGGCGAATAACGATTTAACGCCTTCAATCATCCGTGCGGCATTCGAGGCATCCATTCTGCCCTTAAATTGAAGAGTCATGGATCCTTCAGCGCTGTGAGAAACATCATACGGACGATATGTCGACTCGATGGTGGTATTCATAGTTTAGGGCTTTTCAAACTGAAATTGTTTTAAACCCTCCGCATCGATGCCATGGGTCTTGCTTAGAAATTCCAGGTCCATCTGAAAGATCAACCAACCTATAATCTGATCATTTTTGTACAACTCAAAGGCAATCTCTACGCCTTTTTTACCCATGGGATAGTTTTTATCGGCGCGATAGAGGGTAAGCACCTTGTGGGGTGAATTCTTGCTGCCTTGGAAGTCTATGGCTGTGTAACTGCTGCCGATCATTTGGGAAGCATCTAAATCCCCCTTAATTGAATGATAATCAACGACGTTTTTGTTGGTATCAAGCAAAACCAGGCCGGTATAGGGAAGCGACGCGTCTTTCTGAATATGAAAAAAGTTCCTCATTATTTGACTCGTGGTTCGCCTGTCATTATCTTCCAGGTGATCGCCTAACAATGAGTTGAGCAGGTAATAATCTTTGGCCAATTGGTTTCTCAGTGCCTTGTGCCCTAAACTTATTGTACGGTAGCCTTCAGAAAAGTAAGGGTAGCCAATTAAAACAACTGCCGTTAAAAGAGCGACCATGAAGAACAACGCCACAAGCCAATAGCTAATTCGCTTATATTTTCGTTCCAGGCTTTTGACTGTTGTCACATCCCTGCCTAATGAAAGAACCCCCTGAAAGTTGTGGTGCCCATCATAAAGAATAGTCGTACTTGTCGAGACAAACCGTGTTCCTTTTTCAGGGTGATGTATCTGGAAAACTTTTTCTTTGACTGAATATTCAGATTGAACTTTTTCGAGGAATTCTTTATAGTTTTTGGGATCAGCGTACATTTCATCAACCTGTGTTTGATGCATTTGATGCCAGTCCCTGCCATATAATTTTTCAGCCGCGGAATTCCACGCAAGAACTTTACCCTGCTTATCGGTTAGAACTACCGCATCCGGCAGTTGATCGCAAAACTCTTTAAGACCGAAGGCAATCTGGGTGGTCTCAGCCAGCCAATGAGCCAAATTCCGGATTATGTTCTGAGCCGCACCGGGATATTCACGAAGAAACCGTTTTATTTCCTCCCTGGGAATTCGGATTACCTCAACAGCATCTTTTGCTTTTACGGATGCTGTCCTTTTTTCTCCCAGAAAAAAGGACAGTTCACCAAATAAATCTCCCTTCTCAGTTATCTCCCGTATTTTCTTTTCTCCTTTGAAAATGTCCACTTGGCCTGAAACTAAGATGTAAAGGTCCTGAGAATCATCACCTTCGAGAAAGAGTATTTGATCTGATCTAAAGGCAGTGAGGTATTTTGCTAATGCCGGGTTATGTACAATTTCGTCTAGCATAAGAGATCACTTAGTTCATCTTACTAAAA
>Ga0209536_100002053_pt1 | contig 32832 bp, 29 predicted proteins | sample DeeMarSeWOR28_12_FD_187461 | JGI IMG/M metagenome (GOLD analysis project Ga0209536, IMG submission 187461) | Marine sediment microbial communities from White Oak River estuary, North Carolina - WOR-2-8_12 (SPAdes) (version 2) | ecosystem: Environmental > Aquatic > Marine > Intertidal zone >... | reverse complement strand
CTCAACTTACTTGGATGGACGCTATAGTTGATGGTGCTCCGTTCACACCCCGTGCTGGCAAAGCAGTAGAAATTCAAGCCTTATGGTATAATGCATTATGTACCCTTCAACTTCTCGCTCGCATTTTTGGTGAAAAAAGACTTTCAGATGAATATTTCGAATTGTCTGAAAAAGCCAAGACCAGTTTTAATAAAAAATTTTGGAATAGTAACCAAAATTGTTTGTTTGATGTCGTTGAAGAATCTGGATCTGATTCATCACTTAGACCCAATCAGTTAATTGCAGGAGCTTTAGATTTTAGAATAATTGATGAAGAGAAAGCAAAACAGGTTGTTGATTTGGTTCAAAAGGAGCTTTTAACTCCTGTTGGTTTGAGGAGTCTATCGCCTAAAGATCCAAGATACAAGAGCTTATACAGTGGAGACAGAAAACATAGAGATCAGGCGTATCATAATGGCACCGTTTGGCCCTGGCTGCTGGGACCTTTCATCACAATCTATCTTAAAACAAAAGGTTACACACTAAGCAGTAGACAGTATATTTCTGAGAAAATTATTAAACCCTTTTTTACACTCCAAGTACGCCAAGGAGGATTAGGTACGATAAGTGAAATCTATGATGCAGATCTGCCTTATACTCCTCGAGGTTGCATGGCTCAGGCTTGGAGTGTTGCTGAACCCTTAAGAGCTTATGTGGAGGATGTATGTCTTGTTAGACCAAGATTTGAAAGCCAGATTCTTTCGAAACTCAATTTTCCGAAGTGAAGAAATAGTTGAAAAATTAATTAGCAAACAATCAAAATAGTATTCTATTATTATCCATGTCTTATTTTTTCGATTCTTGCAGAGAATATATAACTTGAGATTTTTTTGAAGTTTTGAAAAAAATCTATAATGTTAGTTATAGGCCGTATCTACATGGCAAAAAATTAACATGATGGAGATTTGTTCTTTTAAGTGAATGAATTTAATTGCTAAAGGCTCTTATCCTTTGCTTTTCATGCACTTGCTATTAATGTATTTCTATGATTAAATATTGGAGAATCCTAAGCATAGAGAATTCTTTACAAAATTATAGGTTTTATTAATATTGGATTACCCATAGAAAAATTTTTACATATTTAATAATATTAAAAATAAGAGAGGACCTTATGTGATTATTCCAACATTAGAGTTGGGTTTTTGGAATGCTTGGATTCTAGCTCTTCCTATGATGATAATAATGTTATCTGATATGAGAGTAACAAGTATTAGGGAATCGGGAAAAGGGGACACTTTTCAATTGACTAGAAAAGAAAATTTAATCTCTTTCGCTAGCCTAATAATTATGTTTTTTTGTTTTATTTATCCAATTTTTTTACCTTTGTATCTTCGAACAGTTTGGCTTTATAGTGGTCTTATTGTATTCTTGTTTGGATTAATTTTTGCCATTATTGCAGTTCGAGATTTTGCTACTAGCCCAAAAAACAAAGTCATTACTCAGGGTCTTTATGGTTTTTCAAGAAATCCCGTTTATATTGGCTTGATCCTAATGCAAACAGGTATCAGTATCGCTTGTATTTCTTGGTTATACTTTATTTTGACCATTATTTTGCTTATTTTATTAAATTCTATGATAAGTTCTGAGGAAAGGGTTTGTCTTTATTTGTATGGGGAAAACTATCAAAGATACTTGAGTCATACTCCTAGATGGATAGGACTTACCAAATTAAAGTAAAAGGAACAATAAAGACAGCTTATAGCAGAAAAGCAATCTTGATTGCTACAACATTAATAGCATTTTCGCTGTGGCTAACAAGGATGGCTCTTTTACTGTGAATTTTGGAGGTTTTGTGGATGCTTGATTAATTGTTTGACTATTATGAAATGTTGGAATTATGTTGTTAGGTATTAACGACCGCGCAGAATGTTGTTTGAAGGCAAATATAAGTTTCCAAAACCAAAACCAGTTTAATCAAATATTGGGATTAGTCTTTAGATAACTTGTAATGTATTATGATGGAGTCTAAAAGTTGGGGGATATCAATTTAGATTTCATTTTTTTCCTTGTTATTTGCTAGATCGAATATTTCAGTCTATTATTGGTGTAAAATAATCTAGTTTTGCCTTAGAGACTGATGTATCAGTTTATACTTGTTGTTACTCCGCAATCTAGAGTTAATATTTTATATTTAAATCATCCAAACCTTCGGATTTGGAGGGTGATAAAATACTAGATATAACCTCTATTTCTATAGTTATTGCTGCAACCAGTGTAGTTGTAGCTGTTATATTTGCTATTTTGGAATTGAGAACTGCAGCTAAGCAAAGAAAATCACAAGTATTAATGAACCTTTACTCGCGTTTTGGAAGCTCGGATTTTGCTGATGCCTTAGAAAGAATCAGGACCTGTGAATATGAGGATTATAATGATTATCTTAAGAAATATGGAGTTTCAGATCTATATTTGGTTGGTTCAGTTTTTGAAGGATTGGGCTTTCTTATGCATAGAGAACTAGTGGATAAGGATTTGGCTTCTCTTTTTTCTTCTTCTGAAACCTTAATAACGTGGGAGAAAATCAAACCTATGGTGGAAGAAGCGAGAAAACAATTTAATCAACGAAAACCAGGTAACTATATTCCTATGCTGAGGTGGTGGGAGTACTTCTATAATGAAGTGAAAAATAGAGAAGAAAGCTTACTAAAAACATAGTTAAATACTAAAACGTTAATCTATGTGAATTAAATTTTAATCTCTTTCTTCTTAAGAAAAAGCAAAAGATCTATTTGTTTTTAGAAGATATTTTCTGTCTTGATTTGTAGTAACCTGCATAAAGTATTGTCCCTTGAATAATAAAGAATGATCCTATAATTAATCGTTGAAAACTCGGCAAAATGAATACTAGTATGCCGAAGATTATTGCTATAACAGCAAGAACTGGTTGGGATATTCTAATTTTTATTGATTCAAGATCTTCTTTTAATTCCTTTATTTCAGCTATATTAATAACGCCTGTAGAAATCTATCTTTAATTTTCCATTTTAATTTTTGCTGATATAGAATTAATTATCTCTCTATTATTACTGCAAATAAATAATAACATTAGAAAGAAAATAAATTTAGATGAAAAAACAAGAATTTTCAATTTGTCGCAAAATATTATTAGTTTTTAATATTCTATTTTTCAGTTCAGACTTTGAATTTTATTTCTGATTAAAAATTAATAATCGAAAAAAATAAATGTAAAAATAGGAAATCCTAGGATTCATTTATCATTTTATTTTTATCTTATTAAATAATTTCAAAAAAAGGAAAGAGGTGATTGTCCCTCTTATTCTATACTGACCAGAGGATCCATGCTCCAAGGCCAAGAATTATCGCAAGTATTATGATTAATACTATCCAGATTATTACTCCAATTATCGCTATAGCTGCTGCCTTTAGCCATCCACAATCAAAAAAGTGCTTAATTAAACCCCACCAAACAAAGAACATTATAACTGCTGCTAACAAACCACCTATTTATGTATAAACTAGTGCACCAATTACCGTGCCAAGTGTGACTATCGCAATTGAATCCACAAATCTTGCTTTATCTTTTCCTGCTAGCCATCTTCCAGATAGCCAAAGTGCCGGCGCAACAATAATAATTCCCGCCACAATCTGAATTAACAAAGCAACCCAATCTATGATTTTAGACCACCATTTTTCTTCATATAGTAATTTATATTTAATACTTTTTAATTACGGGCGTATTGAAAAAAAAAGGAAGAATATGTTTGATAATTGCTATTTTTATGCGGTTAGGTTACCTAAGGCAGAAGCAGTTTTATTTTCTTTTAATTGAGTTAAATTTTCTAAAGATTTAAGTTTAATAAAATCGATAACTTCCTTTGTGACCAACTCTTTGTTATATTTAAACCTAATAAAAACTGAGCAGGATGTTATTGAGGCTTTGAAACATAAGACTCAATTTGAAAGAGACGTTTTGGTTGCCACTTATAGAATTCCAAAAGGAAAATTAAGTACATACAAAAGAATAGCTATGAAGATAGGTAGACCAAAGGCTTATCGGGCTGTTGCAAATGCTCTACATAAGAATCCTTTATGGCCAATTATACCCTGCCATAGAGTTGTAAGTTCTGACGGCTCTTTCAGTGGCCCAAAGAAGGGCGCGAATGCGCGAAGAAACAGTCTAGAAAAAGAAGGCATTCCTATAATAGATGGCAAGGCTAAAATAACTAGTCAAACCCTCTTTTAAAATTATCAGTAATTTGCATCAACAACATTTGATTAATTATACCTTGAATATTTTTTTCGGAATATTTTACTTACTCAAATAAACTTTTTAAAAGCATGGAAAAAACTAGTGAAATAATGTCACTGGGAGTATAAGTATATAGCGTTGCGAGTTAAAAATTTTAAATGGGAAATAGTCGAATAATTATGAGTAATAATCTGATATTTTTTTTCTTCTGCCAAGAATTGCATGTGTTTTTTCTAATTCAACAGGAATGTTAATCTGCTGAGGACAATTATCAGCACATTTCCCACAGCTATCACATAGTGAGGCATTTCCATTTGGATTATCCCTATCAACTTTATCAGATGATTTAGCTAATTTACTGTAATTTCTGCCGATCATGAAACGCCAAATTCGACTAGTTTCTATTGAACGATGGTTTAATAAAGCAAAATTCCCAGGAATATCCACTCCTTGAGGACAAGGCATACAATAATTGCAAGCAGTACATGGAACAAGTATTTTTTTGCGGTATGTTTCTGCAACTTTAGTGAGGACTTCATTTTCAGTTTTGGTTAAAGAGTTTATTCCTGATAGATCGGCACTAGCACAGTTTTCATCAACCATCTTTTGTGATCCCATTCCGCTTAGTACAGTGGCTATTTCAGGACGGTTCCACAAAAATTGTAAAGCCCAATCAACTGGAGTTCTTTTAATTCCTGATGATTTCATAATGTTTAATACTTCTTGTGGTGGATTAGCTAATTTTCCTCCTTTTAAAGGCTCCATAACAACAATTGCAATTCCCTTACTGTGAGCGTATTTTAGGCCTTCGGTTGTTGCTTGGATTGCTGTGTCCATATAATTATATTGTATTTGAGTCATTTCCCAAGGATAATAATCAATTATTTCCTTGAAAACAGGCAAAGTATCGTGGAAGCTAAATCCAATGTGTTTAATCAAGCCTTCATCTTTTGCTTTCTCCATTTTCTCAAACAAATTAAGGCGCTTTGCCTTTTCGAACGAATTGCGATTTAGTCCATGGAATAAGTACATGTCGATGTAATCCACTTTTAGCCTCTCTAGTTGAGTTTTAAGACATGGATCAAATTTTACTATAGATGATAACATCATAGGGAATTTGGTTGCTATCTTGACTTTTTCTCTATATCCCTCTTTTAAAGCCTTTCCTAGTATTTTTTCACTATCACCCAAATGGTAGGGGTAACCAGTATCCAAATAATTTATTCCAAGATCAATTCCATGTCTTATTATTCTTATTGATTCATCAGTTTTTGCTCTTAATCTGTTGATAGTTCTCGGCGGAAGTCTCATACATCCAAATCCAAGCGCTGATACTTGCCATCCTAAAGATCCCATTTTACGATATTTCAAGAATTACAACCTCATAAAAATTTAATAGTGAATTTTATCACCGAATTTTCCAGATTAGAATGATTATTGAATGCTTTCATTTCTAATTAAATTATTGCTCAAAAGAATGAAATCCATATAAGATACCTAATAATCAATTTACTATAAAACGATACATTGGATAGTTTATATCAAATCCCTTTGACTAGATCTAAAATCAATAGAATATATTTAAAAATCTGCAGAAATAACAATATAATCAACTAATCTTCTTTTTATCAAACTCGGAAATTTTTTTAAATTTAAAATATTAGATCCAGTAAGGGCTAAATAGTGCCAAGTCTATTTCGGTTGATATCGAAATGGGGGGAGCTATTAATTAATGAATGAGTTTTCAGATCTCGTCCTTAAACTATTAGAAGCTAGTGAAAATCATGAATATTATCGAGATAAAGAATGTATTAATCTCATTGCTAGTGAGGGGTTAAAATCTCCTGCTGTTAAGCAGATCATGAGCTTGTCTACCGATTTGGAAGGAAGATATGCTGAAGGAGAAAATGATCTTGAAGGCCATGTAGCGAAAAGGTACTATCAAGGTCAGAAGTACATGAGAGAAATTGAGAATTATTCTACAGATCTTATTAAGAGATTATTTAATTGTGAATGGGCTGATATAAGATTGGTTTCTGGTACTCATGCTAATTTAGCTACATTCAAAGGTTTATCTTTAACTTCAAAAAATAGAAAAATGGTTGTTACACCCCTAAGCTGTGGCGCTCATATCTCTCATGATTATGCAGGTTTAGCAGGATCTGTATTGGGACTTGAAAATATTAATCACGTTTATAACATTGATGAATTTAATATTGATCCAGACAAATCTGCTCATGTAATAAGAGCTGCAAAGCCTGGGATCGTTACCTTCGGAGGGAGCCTGTTTCTTTTTCCACATCCAATAAAAGAATTAAAAACTGTGGCAAAAGAAGTTGGAGCTTTTATAGCTTATGATGCATCTCACGTTTTGGGTTTAATAGCTGGTGGTATTTTCCAAGATCCTTTTGGAGAAGGGGCAGATTTCATAACGTCTTCAACCCATAAAACTTTTCCAGGACCACAAGGAGGTGTGATTCTTGGAAATCCAAAAAATAAGAGACTTGAAAAAGCAATAAAAGCAATCCAATTTGCAATATTTCCCTTGAGCACTTCAAATACCCATTTAGGCAGACTACCTGCATTAGGCATAGCTTCATTGGAAATGAAAATGTATGGAAAAGATTTAGCACAACAAACAGTTAGAAATGCACAGATAGCAGGTCAATATCTCTATGAAAATGGCGCCAAAGTATTATGTGAATCAAAAGGATTTACCCGATCTCATCAAATAGCCGTTGAAGTAGACAATTTTGGTGGAGGCAAAAAGGTTGCTCAAAACTTAGAAGAGGCAAATATTATTCTAAATAAAAATCTTTTACCTTATAATGATCAGGATGATCGCGATAATCCATCTGGACTAAGGATAGGTTTTCAGGATGTTACAAGGAGAGGGTTTATGGAAAGTGACATCAAACACTTATGCGATTTGATTTTAACTGTAATGATGGAAAAGAAAAAACCTGCTGAAGTTAAACAATCTGTAATAGAATTAAAGAATGAATTTAATCAGATTAAATATGGGTTCCAAAATTTGGAAGAAGCCATTAAAAATTGCAAATCATTAGTAAAATGAAACCAATTTGGATTTAAATAATTTAGAAAAGGTGGAAAGAATTGAAAGTATTGCTTAATGATGGTTTAGCCAAAGAGGGTATTCACCTATTTTATGAGGCAGGAATAGAGGTAGATACAAATAAAAGAGATTTAAACCAATTAATTTCAGAGATAGGACAATTCGATGCTCTAATTGTAAGAAGCGCAACTAAGGTTAATAAAAAAGTTATAGAGGCGGGCTCAAAAGGAAAACTAAAAGTTATTGGAAGAGCCGGGGTCGGTTATGATAACATCGATGTTTTTTCGGCATCAAAAAATGGAATAGTTGTAAAATATGCGCCTTTTGGAAACACCAACGCTGTTGCAGAATTAACTCTAGGATTGATATTAAGTATTTCTAGGAACATTCCTCAAGCACATCAGTCCTTAAAGAGTGGTACTTGGAAAAAAGCCAAACTAAGAGGAACTGAGTTATCATATAAAACCCTAGGAATATTAGGTTGTGGAAAAATTGGAAATAGAGTAGGAGAATTGGCTAGACGCGGTTTCGATATGGAAGTAATAGGATATGATATCTGTCCATGTCTTGAATCTAATATCAAGATGGTGAGTAAAGAGGAGGTATTATCCAATTCTGATTATGTCTCAATTCATACTGGAGGAAATGAAGTAATTGTTGGAGAAAAAGAACTAAAGTTAATGAAACCAACTGCTTACTTAATAAATACTTCAAGAGGCAATAATGTTGACACAAAGGCATTATATACTGCTCTTAAAGAAAAGAGAATAGCCGGCGCTGCTCTTGATGTTTTTCCAGAAGAACCAAAAGCTGAAGGTGCTGATTTTAGGAATAGATTGAGCCTTCTCAATAATGTAATTCTAAGTTCTCATTTGGGAGCATCCACAATTGAGGCTCAAAAGGAAACTTCAATAGAAGTTGCGAAAGTCATAATTGGGTATCTTTTAGGAGGCGATTTTTCTAATTCTGTTAATGTTGGTGAGAGTATTGAATTAGAAGAGCAAGCTGTATATCCACTATTTATTCATCATAGGGATGTACCTGGAGTTTTTGCCAATATTGATAAACTCTTGGCTGATAATGACATAAATATACGCGCAAATTATTCAAGGCAAATCGGAAAAACAGGATTCGCGATTTCGGTTTATGTTCTTCATAAACAAGTATCTGAAAAGATTATCAAAGAATTGAACAAAATTGAAAATATCTGTACTGTAAAAGCCTAAATTTTTTATTATATATATAAATTATCAATATCATAATGAAAAATAATTACTTTTACGAAAGTAGACTATTTATTATTGTAAACTGGTAGAGAGAATATGAAGCTAGGTGTTCTATTTTCAGGTGGCAAAGATTCGACTATTGCTCTTCACAAAACAGCAAAAAAAAATAAAATTGAGTGTTTAATTACCTTACTTTCTAAGAATAAAGAAAGCTTCATGTTTCATACTCCTAATATCAATATTACAAATCTCCAATCTGAAGCCTTGAGAATACCTCATATACTGAAGGATACAAGTGGTAAACCAGAAGAGGAGTTAGTAGATTTAGTCAAAGCAATCAACGAGGCAATTATAAAGTATAAAATTAAAGGAATTGTAACAGGAGCAATAGCATCTATTTACCAAAGCCGACGAATTAAGGGAATTTGTGATAAATTAGGAATTTTCTGCGTTAATCCTCTTTGGAAAATTGATCAAAAATCTATGCTAATTCAGATGGTAAAGGAAAAATATAGAGTTATGATAACAGGGATTTTTGCTTATCCACTAAATGAAAAATGGCTCGGAAAAATAATAGATAACGAAGTAATTAATAACTTAATAATTTTAAATAGCAAATTTGGTTTAAGCATTTCTGGGGAAGGAGGAGAAATTGAAACAACAGTTTTAGATGCTCCATTGTTTACAAAGAGAATTGAGATAATAGATTATACTATTAAAGCAAAGAATAATTCTGGAGTTTTTACAATAAATAAAGCCCAGTTATTGAATAAACCAATAATAGAGTAAAAAATATCAACAAACTTATTTTTTTTGAATTTAAATAATTGTTTATATTAAAAGTTAAATGTTTCTTTTAATGTATTTTAATTCGGGATTTGAGGTTTATGGTCAGAGAATTGTCTATAGATCAACTCAGAAGAGAATGTGATACAAGTTTTATGCATTGTGAAACAACTAAAGATCTTGAACCACTTCTTAATATTATAGGACAAAAAAGAGCTGTTAGAGCATTAAAGTTTGGTTTAGGGATAAAAGATCAAGGATTTAATATTTACGTAGCAGGGTACCATGGAACTGGGAGAAGAACTGCAGTAAAAAACTTTGTAAAAGAAATAGCACTTAGTGAATCTACTCCTTCTGATTGGTGCTATGTTAATAATTTTTCAAATCAATACGAGCCTAGCATTATAAAATTAGAATCTGGAGCAGGCAAAGAATTTAGAGAAGAAATAAAAAATCTTATTGAAAGTATTCGTATAGCTCTTCCCAAAACATTTGAAAGTGAGGATTATACTTCCAGAAAAGAAAACACTTTACTTGATCTTGAAAAACAAAGGAAAGAACTTATAGAAAACATTAACCTGAAAGCAAAGCAAGAAGGATTCGTAATTCAAAATACTCAAGTTGGTTTACTTTTAATACCAATAATTAATGGTAAGCCAATTTCACAAGAGGAACTACTAAAATTACCTGAAGAAACAAAAAATAAAATCCAAGAAAAACGTGAACGATTGGAAACTGAACTAAGAAGTACAATGAGACAATTTTTAAATATGGAGCAAAAAATTCGAGATGAACTTAAAAAATTAAATCGAGAGGTAGCACTATTTGCAATAGGTCATTTATTAAGCAATCTTAAAGAAAAGCACAAAGATAATTCACAAGTGATTGAATATTTAGAAGGAATTCAAAATGATGTTCTAGACAATCTATCATTATTTGCGTCTAGAACTCCTCCTATGCAAAATCAAATTTCAAATCAATTACAGGCTCCTTGGATGAAGGAAGCTCCTTTCAAGAAATATAAAGTCAATCTAATAGTTGATAATTCCAATACTAAGGGTGCACCAGTAATATTCGAATCTAATCCTAATTATCAAAATCTTTTTGGTAGAACTGAGAAAGAAGCTCAATTTGGAGCTCTAATCACTGATTTTACAATGATTCATGCCGGTGCTCTACATAAAGCAAATGGTGGATATTTAATTGTACTTGTTGAGGATTTGCTTCGAAATCCATTTGCCTATGATGGACTAAAAAGAGCATTAAAAACTGAGTCAATAACAATAGAAGAACCACAAGCAAGATATGGTTTTATAAATATTAAAAGTCTCAAACCTAAACCAATTCCCTTAAATACCAAAGTAATTCTGATCGGTGATCCAATTTTATATGGACAATTATTGGCTTTGGACAAAGATTTTAATGAGTTATTCAAAGTCAAAGCAGAATTTGACACAACTATGGAGCGTACAGAGGATAACATTAAACAATATGCAGGTTTTGTATGCACTATTTGTCAGAAAGAGAAATTAAAACATCTCGATGGATCAGGACTTGCTAAACTTATTGAATATAGTCAAAGATTAGCTCAAGATCAGCAAAAATTATCGACTAGATTTTCTGAAGTAGCAGATATTATTCGTGAAGCCAATTTTTACGCCAAAGAGGAAAATGCTAAAACTGTTACAGGCGATTATGTACGAAGAGCAATAGAGGAAAAAATCTATCGGTCTAAACTTATCCAAGAAAAAATTCAAGAAATGATCGAAAGAGGAGTAATTCTTATCGATACTGAATCCGAAGTGGTGGGTCAAATTAATGGTTTAGCTGTTATGGGTATTGGAGATTTTGCTTTCGGCAGTTCTTCAAGAGTCACAGCAAGTATAGGACTGGGTAAAGATGGAATTATTGATATAGAAAGAGAAGCAAAAATGGGGGGACCAACTCACACTAAAGGTGTGTTGATTTTGAGCGGATATCTTAATGAAAAGTTTGCCCAAGAATCTCCTTTAAGTTTATCTGCTCGACTTGTTTTCGAACAAAATTATGGAGGAGTAGATGGAGATAGTGCTTCAAGTACAGAATTGTATGCAATATTATCTGGAGTATCAGGAGTTCCTGTTAAGCAGAATATTGCTGTTACAGGATCTGTGAATCAAAAAGGCGAAGTTCAGGCAATAGGTGGAGTTAATGAAAAGATTGAAGGATTTTTTGAGATCTGTAAAGTGAAAGGTTTGGATGGAAAACAAGGTGTTATGATCCCTGAGAGTAATATTCAAAATCTGATGCTTAAAGAAGAAGTTATAGAAGCTGCAAAAACTGGAAAATTTCATATTTACTCAGCTAAAACTATTGAAGAAGGAATAGAAATTCTAACAGGAATAGAAGCAGGAAAGAAACAAGCTGATGGGACATATCCAAAGGGAAGTATTAATTATCTTGTAGACAAAAAACTAAGAAAAATGGCGGAAAAACTCAAGGAATTTTCATCATCAGAAAAGAAACAGCCTACTCATAATTAATTTAACCTAAATATTTATGCGTAATATCCTTATTCATTTACATTATTAAATCAGAAAAAACTAGTCTTTTAAGAATATTTGTGTTGATAAGATTTTTATTTTTTAGAAAAAGAAACGCTTTTTTTTCTCTGGTTCAGTTTTTGAAGACTTGGGTATTTCTTGTTTTTGTATATTTTGATTAACTATAGTTGTTATTTGTAATTCTGTTTCATCTTTAAGAATAACTTTTTTCTTTTTTGACTTGCTTGGTCTTTTTTTCAATGGCTTTTTCTGATTTTTTATCGATTCAGAAGAATTTTTTAACTTGGATTCTAGGGTAGTTTTTCTTGTTTCAAGAATAGAAACCTTTTTTCTTAGTTCTTCATGATGTTTTTCAAGTTCTTCAATGACAATTTTTTCTTCAAGAATTTGTATACTCTCTTGCAGTTTCTTTTCTTTTCTTTTTAAAGATTTAGTTTCTTCTTCAAGTTCCGCTCTTTTAGTGCGCAATTCTTCAAGCTCTAAAGGATTCATTCTTTATCAACTCTAAGAATCTGTGTTCATTAGAATAACTTTATGAAATGAAAATCTTAATTTTGAGTTAGTATTTTAATAGCTATGACTGTTGTATTTGCTGAAATTTATTAGGTTAAATATGAATGCTACTTTGGTAGGAAGGATTTGAATAATTGAGTTACAGAGATAAATTGCATCCGCAAGTAAGTAGAGCTGAAATTGAAGTCTTTAAAGTATTGAGTGCTAATGGTTTGACAAAAGGTATGGTGACACAAAAAACTATTGTTTTGAAATCAACTATACCTGATTTTTGTTGGTTAAATAAACGTAAAGCCGTTTATTTGGATGGAAAACAAGCACATTCTAGCGATAAACAAAAAGACAGTGATACGGAAATTTTTGATCTTTTGGAACAAAAAGGATGGAAAGTTTTAAGGATATTATACGAGCCCCCAATTTCAAAGAAAGTTCTAAGAGAGATGGTTGAAAAAATTAGAGATTTTATTAATTCGGATGATTAATTTCAATACCCTTGCTTTTATATTTTAATTCTTATAGTATTTTTTAATAAGAAAAGTTTAGTTTTTTTTATTTTAAAATTTCATTATATAATTTAGCTTCCTGTTTTTAATGAGTATAGCTTTTTGATCTAATATTTAGATTAGGCAATAATAATTTTTTTATATTTGTCCATTGAGTCTATTGAATGATATTGTTTTTCTGCGGTCGGTCGTGGCTTTATTAAATATGACGGAAAAAGGAAATGAAATCAGGAGAAGATTACCTCGTCTTGTAATGAACCTCATAATGGTAGTTATTATTTGGTTGATGAGTGTTTTTATACCTCCTACCCTTGACAGCGTAATTATTCCAGGACTTGAGATTCAAGCTTCATTTCTTGTTTGGATTCTTATGATTATTCTTATGAGTATTTTTTTGATTAGGGTTTTATCAGATGCTTTAATTTTAGGTGATATTTTTACTGATGCATTTGTAAGAAAGATGGGTATTAAAGAAGGGAGAACTCCAAAACGAGCAGCTCGGGAAGTTGTTTATATAATAATTATAGTGCTTGTGATTACAGCTATTAATCCTTTATTGTCTAGAATAGAAAATTATGGATTATATTTAGCGGCAATAGCAACCTATATTGGTTTAGGATTAGTAATTGTGTTTATTTACGACATAGGAAGAATTTTATATACTCTTATCGAAAATAAAGCTGATTCCATTGCTGAGCAGATGACAAAAAAGAGCCGAAAAAACGAGAAAGAGGGATAAAATGGACACTATAGTCCTTATTTTACTTCTAATTTATGCATTAATAATTCTCATTTCAATTCTGGGACTCACACCGTTATCCATTGCGGCATTAACAGGGGCTCTCCTTACTGCTTGGTTTGGAATTCAATATGGAATATTTGATTATGAAACGGCATTAGGATTTATTGATTTTCGTCTTCTTGCTTTACTAATTGGAACAATGATTGTTGTGGAGGTAGCAAAGAGAGGTGGTCTGTTCAATTTTTTTGCATTGTATGCAATAAAATTTTCTAAAGGTCATCCAAAAAGCCTTTTTATTTCAATATGTGTTATTGCCGCTCTTGTATCAATGTTTCTAAGTGACCCAACAGCAATGTTGCTTGTTGCTGCTGCGACAGTAACTATCACTAAATTACTCAATTATGATCCAACTCCATATTTTTTATCCGCCGCTATTATGATTAACTTAGGTGGTACAAGTACTCTTATTGGCTCAGTTAGCAATATGATTATTGGAGTAGGATCAGGGCTGTCTTTTTCTGATTTTATAAGTTTCCTAGGATTAGCTGAAATTATTTTATGGGCTTTGACAATTTTCGCTATGTATTTTGTTTTTAAATCCCGGCTAGGCAACAGAAAGGAGCTTCCAGAATTTAATCCCAAGGAAGGGGTTAAGGATAAGAAAATATTTTTTCGATCAATTATTATTTTAATCCTTTTAATTGTTCTTTTCTTGCTAGTTGGCTACATTGGAGTAGGTCCTGAAGCTGTTGCTGTAGGCTGTGCAATTCTTGCTTTATTGATAACTCATGTTGATCCTGCAGAGATTTTTAGGGAACTAGACTGGGAAACAATATTTTTCATAGCCGGCTTCATGTTTATTGTTGGAGGTATAGAAGCAACAGGCTTCTTAGCCGAGATTTCAACTAGGCTTTTCGATCTTGCTGGAGGAAGCTCGTTAATTGCCTCTCAACTTACACTGTGGGTTAGTGGTGCCATAAGTGCAGTAGTTAGCAACATAGCTGTTGCTTTGACATTTACTCCAATTATCTCTGCACAATCTATCTCAGGATTGAACATGAACGCATTATGGTCATCGCTTATCTTAGGAACAAATCTTGGTGGTGCCACAACACCTTTTAGTGGGGCGGTCATGATGATGGCAATTGGAACATTAAAAAAAGAAAAAATTGCAGTCAATTTTTCTGATTTCGCAAAGGTTGGAATAATCACAAGCTTGATCCAGCTAGGTTTTTCTAGCCTATATTTACCTCTTAGATTCGGCTTAATAGGAGCTTAAAATAATGTGGAAAGTTAAAAAATGGTTTGAAAGAAAAACAGCTTCAAAGAAAGAGTATGAAGAGGAAAAAAGAGATTTCGAAATGGCTATTGGAAAGCCATATATTACTCTAAAAATAGAATTACCAGAAGGTTTTGAAGATCAAAGACAAAATTTTTTGAAATTAGAGGAAGATACTGAATTCATTGATGAAATCAAAGATCATGTGAAAAAGAATTTGCTAATTAAGAAAGGAAATTCTTCGAATTCAACCTAAAGAAAAATTGCTTTATTCCTTAAAACTTCATATTATGGAAATCTTTAAGCAGAATCTAAAAAGAAAAATATCTTATTGGAAATACTTAGCGCTAGAATAGGGGATTCGAACTTCTGCCATAAGGGAGATTTTACTTGAAAAACTATCTTTTTTCAATAGATTTTTTGATTTTCTTTCTCAATAACTTATTATTTTAAGATTTCCAGATATTTAAGTCGGTGGAATTTCATTTGAGAGTGATCTATACCGTTTTGCGTGACTTTATCTATTATGTCTTCTACCCTGAAAAGTTAGTTCAGGTATAAAGGCTTGGTTTCCGTGATCTGGTGGAAAATTTATTAGTTGTGCTAATTGGAAAAAGTTCAGATGCTGATAAAGTTACTTTGGTTACTTTCTTATGTGTTAGTTTTTATCTTTTAGTTATTCTTTTTTCAATCCTGTTAACGAAGGTAGTTTGCTAAAACCTAAGAATTTTTTCATTCCAGTTGCGACTTTTATTTCAAATATTATAGCAGTTCCATTCGATTGGATTTCTATAAGATTGAATGTGTTTGTATGATCAGCTAGGACTCTCTTACTGGATAAAGTACTAGCATTAACCACCATTGTTTTTTCGATACATTGTGCATTAGAGACATGACGATGACCAGTCAATATCATATCAAGATTTATGTTTGTGAGCTCCTTTAAAACTTCGCCTGCGTCTTCGATTGGATATTTCTCTCTTGTTTGAGGGAGAGGAAGAATGTGATGATGAAAAGCTACTATCTTAACTTGATTTTTCTTGGGTTCAGAAAGTTTTTTAATTAGATATCGGAGGTGTCTTCTGCCAATTAGCCCATCATGCTCTTCGTATTGTGAACTGTTTATTCCATAGACCGCGAACAGTTTATTTTCTCCAGTGAAAATAGGATCTAAATCTCCGATTCTTCTCTGGAAGATCCTATATCCAAGATTTAATAGGTCATGAGGGCCAGGTACGATAAGTTTGGGTTTTAAGATTTTGCTTAATTCTTTTATTGCAAGCTCAAATTGATCTGCAAGACCATCTTTGGTTACATTCCCGCAGTGAACAACTAAATCGGGGTTCAGTTGATTGATTCTTTGCACAGCCCTATTGTATGTTTCGGTTAAAAATTCTGAGGAATCTGTAAAATGTGTGTTTGAGATTTGTACAATTCTAGCTATTTGTTTTCCTGTTTCTTTGAATTGTCTATCTTCTTTCTTAACTTTTTTAATAAATCTCTCTTGGGTTTCTGTTTCTGTTTTGCAAACTTTTACTTCATATTTACCATAGGGAGAAATTTTTATTATGTTGAAGCTGTAAGAGTTTCGACCTCTTGTTTTATAGTGGGATATGGTACCTGAGTTTACTACCATTAAATTTGCTATTTTATAGATGTTAGGTGAATGTCTATGTCCATTTAGAACAAGATCAACGTTATGATCTAAAATTACCTTTAGGACATCTCCAGAGTCTACTATCATACTTCTTTCGCGACCAGCTCTTGGAACAGGAAGAATGTGATGGTGGAAAGCAACAACCCTTATTCTTGGTTCTGATTGAATTTTTAGCACCTTTTTTAGTGCTTCTAATGAAAGTGCTCCAAATCTGCCGATGTTCCGGTCAGGGATTGTGCTATCAAACCCAGCAATCATAACTTGGTCATCGTGGAAAACCCGTGTTATGGGCCCAAAATATTCTTCGAAGAGTTCATAACCTACATTTCTTGCGTCATGATTTCCAATAATGTAAATGACTTCTTTTTTTATTTTTGAAAGAAGTTTTTTAGCTAACTCGTAATCTTCTATTGTTCCTTCATCAGTTACATCTCCTAAATGTATGATGTAATCAACTTCTTGATTGTTGATATGTTCAACTGCTTTTAAAAAAGCATTTTTATTGAAATTCTGACTTTGCCGTATGTGTGTGTCTGAGAATTGAAGTATTTTTACCTGTTTTTTGACCAAAAGACCACTCTATTAGCCCTTATATTGTTGGAGTTGATAAGTATTTTCAAAAATTAACCGCTAGAAATTACTTTTTTTATGTTTTTATCCATCTCTTTTTTTACAGCACTTAAATCTTGCTTTCAAATGAACTATAAAACTCTTGTTTTTGTATCTCCCCAGATAGTATAAACCAACTATTTAATCAAAAGAAATGAATAAACTAGTTATAATATCTAAGACTTATGTCAACAAGTTTCAAATCGTTAAAAATTTTCAGGAAACCTATACAGCATAACTGCAAGGATTTATCAAAATTAATTTTGATGGCGCCGGGAGTGGGATTCGAACCCACGCGGCCCAAAGAGGCCACAAACTGATTGGCGCAATACATGCGTCTCCAGGCTTGCTCCCTACCTGGCTAGGAGACCCCGGCTTTAGAATAAATCATAATAGGGTTTTATTATAGTTTTTTCAATTTGAATAGAATTTTTCCTTTAATCAAGCTTTCCACTAAAATCTTTATTAAAAAATCATTTCCTATTTTATCCTTCTAGATTTATATGAAACAAATATTGTTATTCTTTATCCCCTTTTAATACTCGATACCCACCTTCTTTTGAAATAATTGTGCAATTACCAAAAGTTTTCATAAAAATACTAGGTAAGATTTTTGATCCTATTTTTGATCTAGTAACCATCTGAAAAGATCCTTTATTAGCCAATACCTTTGGAGCTTCTAATATCATTTTTTTAACTATTTTCATCCCTGCACTAATAGGTGGATTTACCAAAATACAATTAATGATTAGATTTCCAACAGATTCGTACAAATACCCTTTTTTTATTTGGATATTTTTTATTCTGTTTTTTTTCTTATTTATTTTTGCTAAATCAATTGCTCGAGAGTTAACATCTGTCATTATCACTTTTAATTTTGGATTAATAAAACCAGCAACTATCCCTATAGGTCCATATCCACACCCTAAATCTAATATAATCCCCTCATCAGGCAGAATCATAGTTTCAATTAATAATTTGGTTCCAGAATCAATTTTATTCTTTGAGAAAACACTTGAACTAGTAAAAAATTCGAAATTATGCCCTCTTAGTATAGTAGAAATCAAATAAAAGCTATGTTTGGATTTTGGATTAGCTGAAAAATAGTGTTCGCTAGACTTTTTTTCTAAGTTCATTTCTTGCTTGTTTTTCTCCAAACTCTAGGATAAGTGCCTCTCGGCATTAGAACTCTTTGTAGAGTAGCTACTGAACCGTGATCCATTTCTAGTATGTTTTCAGAGGAATGAAGTGATCTAGCTAATGCGATGGCTTCACCTTTAAGAGTTAATATTGCCACGATTGAATCTTTTTTTATGATAGAATCAATCGACAAAACTCCTGGTGCAGTTAAATTAGCACCATGACACAAAGCATCAACTGTTGAATCCCTAACTACAATCTTAGGAATTAACTCTAAGGCAAATTCCATTGGTTGAATAATTTTTCTTAAAATGTCTGGATCCTTTCTTTCTTTCCATTCTGAAAACCAATAAAACAATTCATATAAACTAATAAAACTATTTTGACTTTCATTAAATGGTCCTGCTCTTGTTCTTCTTAATTCTTGCATATGTGCTCCACATCCTAATATTTCTCCAAGATCATAGCACAATTTTCTTATGTAAGTGCCTGCTTCACAACCTACTTTAAAAAGTACATTCCTTTCAACTTTTTCAATAAAATCAATATAATAAATACGCCGAGTTCTCAATTGTCTCTTCACAGAAGAACGTATGGGAGGCTTTTGGTAGATCTCATCTTCAAACTCAATCATAAGTTTTTTAATACTGTCTTCTTTTGCATCACCATGGAGCTTCATAACACATACATATTCTTTTCCACTATGTAGAAATGCTTGAATTATCTTTGTAGAGTCACCTAATGCAATGGGTAACACACCAGTCACTTTGGGATTTCTCTGGCTTTTAATAGGCCTCTAGAGTCCCGCCATGACCAATTCGTTCTAAATTCATTATTTTTTTTACCCAAGCTGCAACTTCATGACTTGATGGCCCAGCTGTTTTATCAAGATTCAAAACTCCTAAGTTTATGTACTGATTTGCCGGTCTTTTAGATGGAATATGACCAAATGTAGGATCAGTAATATCCTCTGATTTAACTAAGAGTTTTGTGCTTTCATTCCAAGGAGGATTAGTTCTTACTATGTATATTTACTCTCCTTGGTATACAAAAAGAGATTGAGGTATTAAGAGTTTACATTAATGCTCACAAACTATTGGTTGCTTCATTTCCTCCAACTTACCAGCAGTTTCTAAAGCTTGCGTAACCAAATCATCTGAAGATCCTCGACTTATAGCAATTTTTTCCTTTAAGGGTGCAATATGATTTATGCTAGCTCGTCTTCGCTTTACTCCAGTTAATTTTTTTGGACCTGTAATAATCACAAAGCCTTTGTCAATTACTTCAACTATTATACATTTCTTTCCTGATTCACGTCCAGCTAGTTTTAAACATATCCTTCCAACTTCAATTGCAGGCATTGACACTTAAATCTCCCAATAAAATACATGTTAAACATCAATAAGCAAATATTTAAGCTTGATTTTTTTGTGAGAATTAATTAATTTGCAGAAATTAATTAATTAGTGAAATAAGCCTCAATTCATATTTTTTTAGAAGCAACTTTAAATTAACATAAAAATCTCCTTATGAGTTCATAAAGGACACTTGTTCCAAAAACTAGATTTCTAATTGAAATACGTTCATCAATTCCATGTTCTCTTTTTACAATTCTTTGATATGGTTTTTCAGGAAGTCTTGGTTGAAATCCGTAGCATATACTGCCACCTTTTCTGAAGAATCGGGAATCAGTTCCTCCAGTCATTAATAAAGGAGTTACTATACATCCAGGTACAAACTCTTTTAGAACATTTACAATTGTATTATAGAAGTCTGTATCTATATTGGATACTGTAGGTTCCTGAATCTGTAGAATTTCCAATTCAATATTCTTTGAGTCTAAACTTTTCAATAGATTTTTAATTACTCTAAGAGCATCCTTTGACTTTTGACCTGGAAGAATTCTACAATCAAATGTTGTTTGACAATCCTCAGGAATAACATTTTCTTTTCTTCCACCTCTTATTATCGTAGGAGTAATAGTCATTTTAACTCGAGGTCTAATTTCTGTAACTAGATCAAGATAATCTTTTGATAGGTTATCGAGAATTAGATCAGTTTTAGTTGGATTTGCCAAAATATCTGAAAAAGCTTTTTTTAACCGGGGATCAGTCGCACCCAATTTTTCAAGGAAAACTTGTAAAGAAGTATGCAATAAATTATCAGGATTGTAATTAACAAGTTTATCAATCACTTTTTTCATGAGTATTATGGCGTTATTTTTATTATCAGGCATTGAGGCATGTCCAGGTGTCCCTTTTGTATTTACTTTAAACCAAATAATTCCTTTTTCAGCATTTTGTATAGTAAAAATAGTCTTATTTTTGATTAAAATTCCAACTCCACCACCTTCATTGATAACAAAATTAGCAGAAATTTTTTCTTTATGATTTTTTATAAGATAATTTACTCCTAGATTTCCCCCCTTCTCTTCATCAGCAGTGGCTGCAAATAATAAATCCCCTTTCAATTTCACGTTATTTCTTTTTAAAAGAATACATACCATTAATTCCATAGCAATCATGCCTTTCATATCTAGCGCTCCACGTCCCCACACAAAATCGTCTCTAATTATTCCATCAAAAGGATTTACGCTCCACAATTTTTTATTTGCAGCAACAACATCTAAGTGTGATAGTAAGAGTAAAGGCGGCTTCTCTCCTGTCCCGTTTATTCTTGTGATAATATTTGCCCTGTTAGGTGCTGATTTAATAACTTCACAGCTAAATCCTTCAGCAGATAGTTTATCGTTTATGTACATTGCAGCTTTTAATTCATTTCCAGGAGGATTTGTTGTATTAATACGTATTAAATCACTAAGAATAGTCGTGATCTCCTTTTCAATTTCTTCAAAAAATTTAACTGGCAAGAAATTTTTCCCTCATTTAAATTATTAAATTATTATCTTAAGGTTTTTTCGTGTATTAATTTGATTTTCTAATTCAAATAGAATTTCAATACAAATATTAAAAATAAATGATGAAGTTTATATAGGAAGATTTCGCCGTTATAGATAATTCCGGTGAATTAACCTTTGAAAGAATTAAAAACAATTGATTACAAGCTGTTATCTGAATTAATGAAAAACTCACATAGAAGTGATAGACAATTAGCTAAAGCTTTGGGGGTATCTCAACCTACCATAACTCGGAGAAGATCTATGCTTGAAAAGAACTACATCAATGGATATACAATTATTCCAAAATTTGGTAAAATTGGTTACGAACTAGCATCCTTTACTTTTCTAAAAAGTAAACTTAGAGAAAGGAATGGAAATGGAAAAAACGGAAATGTGGATAAGCTCAAATCTTGGTATGAAAATCAATCAAATGTTGTGTTAGTTCAGGATGGGAGAGGTATGGGTTGGGATCTTTTAAGTATATCATTCCACAAAAATTTTTCAGATTATGCAAATTTTATGCGAAAACAAGAAGAAGACTTATCAGATCTAATTATTGAAAGTGAAACCTTTCATGCGGACCTTCATAATGGAGAATCAATAAAACCTTTTCACCTCAAATATCTTTCAGAATCAGGGTAAATGATTTCTAAACAATTATTCTTCAAGATTTAAAATATTGATTTATTGCTTGATTTCTTTTCAAATTGAATCATCATTAAATTTACTTAGCCCTAAGTTTTAACATGTTAAATTTTCTATAAATTTCCCTAAAAAGAGTTAAAACTTTTATCTATTAAGTAAATATAATCTGAGATAAGTTGATAATCTATCTTGAGGATAAGAGATGCTAAGTGAACAGACTATTATTTCGCATAAATCGGAAATTCTTGAACCTAGTAAAATTATAGGATTAATTTCAGATACTCATATACCATCTCGCGCAAAACGCATTCCAAAAAAGGTTTTAAAAACCTTTGAAAAAGCAGATTATATCATCCATGCAGGAGATATAGTTGAGTTATCAGTTATTGATAAATTGGAGGAACTTGCTCCTGTTTTAGCAGTTTATGGAAATATGGATAACCAGAAAGTATCTGGTGCTCTCCCTAAGATTAATTCATTAAAAATTTTTAGTTGGAAAATTGGCGTAATGCATGATCCTAACCCTCCATTTGGAAAACAAAGAATCAGAGAAATAGCATTAAAGAATGGATTTAATGTCTTTGTTTATGGTCATACACATAGCTCGAAGATAAAATGGGAAGGAAAAAGACTCTATATTAATCCTGGTAGTCCCACTGATCCTGATAGACCTTATTTAAACAAACCATCAATAGGTTTACTTACAATTACAAAAGAAATTATAGAACCAGAAATAATATTCATTTAAATTGGGTTGATTGAAAAAAATAATTATAATCATATTTTCCAGCTCTTTATTATATTTTTACTTTCACTAATCTCTCTTAGGAACTAAATGGTTGCACCTTAGTTGAATTTAAAAGCAAATTTTTATGAGAATATGGCTGTGAGATGGAGGCTAAAATTTGGAGAATTGTAAGAATCCATGGAAAAATGAATGTCGAAGTGAAAATATTAAACTCTATATTTTAGTTAAAGGAGAAAAATTACCCATTTGTAAGCATTGCTGGAATGGAATAGCTGAAGAAAAATTGGAATGGGGAAGTTGATATTGGAATATTTTAGTTTGAATAGTGCCAAATCGTTTCTAGGAAAAAATGTGAATTTGCATCTAAAAGATGGAGCAGTAATTGTGAATGTTCAATTAATTAACATTAAAAAAGATGAATATGGAAAAAGAAAGCTTGTTGAATATGCAGTTTTTGGTAGAAGAAAATTAAGTGTAATTCCTTTAAGAAATATTGCTTGGGCAGAACTATTAAATCTGAATCTTATTCGAACGGCAGGATATATCTCTTAATCTTTTGCTAAAAAATTTATCATAAGTTATTGTTTCATAGCAAAAGTTGGATATATTTGTGAAAGATAAGGTTAATTATGAGCTGCAATAGATGCGGAACTTGTTGCTTAGAAACGGAAATGCCTCTTTCAAAAAAAGATATTAAACTATTATTAGAAAAAGGTTATAATATAGAATTCTTTTCGCGACTCGATGATGAAAGCTACTTTTTACTTAGAAATATAAATGGACATTGTGTTTTTTTTGATGAAAAAAATAAGAAATGCATAGTTTATGCTGATAGACCTGCTGGCTGTAGGTTTTACCCTGTAATCTATGATGAATCAAAAGGAATAGTTGTGGATAAGATTTGTCCATCAAAGAAGAATTGGTCTGAGCATAAAAAGAAATCAATAGGAAAGAAAGTAATTAAGTTAATAAAAAAAATTGATAGTGAAGCTGAACAAAGAAGTTCCAGTTAATTCTATCCAACAGTTTTAAATAATCCCTGCCCAACCTGTTTCAGATATGAGTTAAAATGCCATGTACAGTTATTGTCGGTGCCTTCTGGGGAGATGAAGGCAAAGGAAAAATAATTTCACATTTAGCAATTAAAGATGATCTTGATTTCTGTGTTAGAACAGGATCAGTAAATGCTGCTCACACAGTCTGGTTAAAAGGTAAACGCTATGCTTTACATATGGTTCCAGCCTCATTTATTAACAAAAAAACTCGATTACTGATTGCTCCAGGAGCTAATGTACATGTTGGTAAATTTTTCGAAGAAATCAAATTAACGAAGGTTAAAACTCGAATAGGTGTTGATAAATACGCTTCAATAATAGAGGAAAAGCATTCAATAAAAGACAAAACAAGCGCTCATCTAAAAGGTCTAGGGACAACAGGATGGGGTGTTGGACCTGCACTAGAAGAGCGAGCTAGAAGAACAGCTAAACTTGCAAAGGATATAGCCGAATTAGAACCATATGTTACGGATGTCACAGAAGAAATAAATGATGGTATTGATGATGGAAAAAATGTTCTGCTTGAAGGTACCCAAGGATTCATGCTCTCTCTGTTTCATGGTACATACCCGTTTGTAACTGGAAGAGACACAGGCGCTTCAGCTATTTGTTCTGAAGCAGGAGTAGGGCCCACAAGAGTTGATGATGTAATAATAGTTTTCAAATCTTTTATTACTAGAGTAGGAGCAGGTCCGCTCCCAGGTGAAATTACAAAAGAAGAAGCCCAAAAGAGAGGATGGTTTGAGAAAGCTGCTGGAACAGGACGTGATCGAAGATCAGCACCATTTGATTTTGAATTAGCCAAACAAAATGGAAGGATAAATGGTGCAACTCAAGCAGCTCTTACAAAGATCGATTGTGTTTTTCCAAAGAGCAGAAGTGTAAGAAGTTATGATAAGCTACCCAAAGAAGCTAGAATGTTTGTTAAAAAAGTTGAAGAAAAAACAGAGTTACCAGTAACCTTGATCGGAACTGGACCTGATTCATTGGATATAATTGATAGAAGAAAATAGGAAACTTTTTTGTAATAATTAACTTTTTATTATAGAGGTCGCCAAATGAATAAATCCAATTTGAACAAAGGATCAGCCAGTCTTTTCATTCTTCTTTTTATAGCAGGATTATTAGTTGGAGGTATAGCGAGCATTTATGTGACTTTTCAAGAAATAAAAAATCTAAATGATAAAGTCGATTTATTACAAGATCAAATAATTGCTCAAAATCCAATTTTAAACATCACTAATCAGACTATAACAATTTATCAAAACTCCACAGCTTTGGTGGAGTTATATGAAAGTGTTCAAGAATCTATTGTTTTAGTTCAAGGGATGACAAACACTGGTGGAGTTCAAGGTTCAGGTTTCGTCTATTCTTATCAAAATACAAACATTGTTATAACAAATTATCATGTTGTGCACGATACAACAAGTTTGAGTGTAACATTTTCAGATGGAAATGGTTACGAAGCTAATATTTTAGGTACTGATCCTTATGTTGATTTAGCAGTGCTTACTGTTGATGCGCCAGAAGTCGAGTTTCATCCTATAGAAATCGTTAGTTCATCGTCATTGCGTGTAGGTGAAATAGCTATAGCCATTGGAAATCCATATGGATTAGTTGGCTCTCTCACAACAGGTGTTGTAAGTGCTTTGGGGCGAACACTAACTGAGGAATATGCTGGAGGTTTCTCAATTGCTAATATTATTCAAACTAGTACACCCATAAATCCTGGAAATTCAGGAGGGCCTCTGTTAAATTCAATAGGTAATGTAGTTGGAATTACGACTGCAATTGCCGAAGAGTCACAAGGATTAGGGTTTGCAATCCCATCAGATACTATACTTAGAGAAATGCCAGCTTTAGTGAATACTGGAACCTATGATAGACATTCCTATTTAGGTGTCTCAGGTCAAGATATGAGTTATAATATAGCAAAAGAAATTGGTTCAAGTGTAACTTATGGTTGGAGAATCCAGTCTATAGTGTCTGGAGGTCCTTCCGAAAATATTTTGAGGGTAAATGATATAATTGTTGAATTAAACGGGACTAGAATAATAAACAATGACGAATTAGCAAGTTACCTCTCTGATAAAACCCTCCCAGGTGAAACATTGATTCTAACTGTGCAAAGAGGTGATTCTGATATAGTTTTGACAGTTGTATTGGGAAAAAGACCTCCCCCACCAATTTGATTTAATCTTTAAAACTCTAGTCAAATTACTATTTAATAAAAATGCAAGAGTATAACAATGGATCAAAATTTGAACTAAATCCTATCATTTAATAATAAATCTAGAAAACTAAAAAAATTAAGGATGCATTCTCTTTATGGTTTGAGAGTCTGTTTTTTTAATAAAAATATTTAGGTTAGCCTAAACATTTATTAATCTAAAAATAATTTTAGGTATACCTAAATCTCTGATGATGGGCTATGACCAAAAGCATTGAAGATTATTTGAAAGCAGTATACGAACTTACCCTAGATGGAAAAGCAGCTACTACTACAGAAATATCAAAGGCACTGAATATCTCTCCAGCAAGTGTTACTGAAATGCTAAAGAAACTATCAGAAAGAAAGTATCTAGAATATTCACCTTATCACGGAACAACTTTGACAAAAAAAGGTTCAAAGATCGCTGAAAAAATGGCTCGAAAACACCGATTACTTGAAAGATTTCTTTACGATATTCTCAAAATTGATAAGATAAAAGTGCATGAGCAAGCATGTGAAATGGAACACTCTTTATCTGATGATGCAGAAGAATCCCTATGTCGTTTTCTGAAATATCCTGATAGCTGTCCAGATGATGGAAAAATAATTCCACCATGTGATCTTAAAATAGATAGTTGTGCCGATTGTATCAGTCTTCATAATAAAGGATTAGAAGAAGTAGGAAAGAATAAACAAAATTTGGTTTCGATAAACAAATTAAAGGATGGTCAGAATGGGAAAATTTCTTTCATCAGAGGGGGTCACAAGGTACTTCAAAGACTATTGGATTTGGGATTAACTCCAGGTACAAAAATAACTGTAACTAGAATTGCACCTCTTAATGGACCAATTGTAGTATCTGTTAGAAGCTCAAAACTGGCTATTGGAAAAGGTATTGCATCAAAAGTTTTTGTCGAATTAGAAAATTAGTTCGTGAATTGTTTGTCAGACTATAGTGAAATATCAAAAAAAACAGTGGATAAAACGGACGTAAGAAAACTTACTATAGCGCTAGCTGGAAATGCGAATGTTGGTAAAAGCGTGATATTTAATCAACTAACAGGCTCAAATCAAATTATTGGAAACTGGCCTGGAAAGACTGTGGATCGAGCTCAAGGCAATTTAAGCTTTGAAAACTATAATATTTCAATAATTGATTTGCCTGGTATATACTCCTTTTCTACTTTTTCTCTTGAAGAGATAGTTTCTAGAGAATATGTTGCTAAAGAAAAACCTGATGTTGTTATAAATGTTCTTGACGCATCAGTTCTTGAAAGGAACCTATTTTTTACTTTGCAACTTATTGAAATGGAAGCTCCTTTGGTTTTATGTTTGAATCAAATTGATGTTGCTAATAAAAAAGGGATGATTATAAACAAGGAAATTCTTGAAAGGGCTCTTGGAGTTCCAGTTGTATTTACTATCGCAACAAGAGGAGAAGGTCTTTACGAACTAATTAAAAGCGCTATTAATGTTGCAATCAGCAAACCGAAAAGCAAAAAAATCAAGTATCACGCTGATTTGGAAATTCGGATACAAGAACTTGTGAATATGATTGGAACTAAAAAATTTGATTTTAAATATCCTCCTCGTTGGATTGCTATTAAGCTTCTAGAAGCAGATAAAGAAATAATTAAATTAGTTTCATCTAAATCGCCTAAGATTGTTGAAGCTTCTTATATTTTATCTCAAAAGCTATCCATAAAATATGATGAGCCTTGTTTCTCAATTGTCGCTTCTGAACGTTATGCTCGTGCTAGTATGATAACTAGTTCTGTTATCACACAAAAAGAAGTAAAACGTTCTTTATCAGAGAAATTAGATTGGGTAACTACACATAAAGTGTTTGGCTATTTAATAGCTATTGGAGTGATAGCAGGTTTACTGCTCTGGACCTTTATTGTTGGCGATTTTCTTTCAGGATTAATCTCAGATGCTCTTAGTTTTATTGGACCTGTTGATCCAGATGCTAGTGGATCTATTATAGGTATAATTTGGAATGGAATTTTCGGTGGTTTTGTAGCTGGATTAACTTTGGTTATTCCTTTTGTTATTCCTTTTTATTTCCTTCTAGCTATGATCGAGGATTCCGGAATACTTACTAGAGTTGCCTTTATGATGGATAGTGCCATGCATAAAATTGGTTTACATGGCAAAGCACTTATTCCTTTAATCCTTGGGTATGGTTGCAGTATACCAGCAATTCATTCCTGTAAAATAATGGAATCTAGAAGAGAACGATTGTTAGCCGCTTTTTTAATAACTTTTGCACCATGTGCAGCCAGAACCCTAGTTATTATAGGTCTTGTAGGTGCTTTTATTGGAATAAATTGGGCACTTTTGTTATACGGGATAAATTTGATTCTAATCTTCATTTTGGGAAGGATTGCAATGAAAGTAGTACCAGGGGAATCTACAGGGCTAATAATGGAGATGCATAGTTTTAAGGTTCCATCACTATCGGTTGTTGGAAAACAAACATGGGCACGCACAAAATCAATAATTTATATGGTATTTCCAGTTTACATAATTGGAAGTGCCTTAATACAAGTACTGTATGCTCTTGACATACTAACACCTATAAGCAATGTAATGTACCCAATAACAGTTCTCTGGCTCGGACTTCCAGTTGCAACAGGTATCCTTCTAATACTTGGTGTTGTTCGAAAAGAATTCATCCTTGTAGGTGCAGTTGCACTTTTTGGAACTACAAATCTCATAGAAGTTTTCACTCCAGTCCAACTAATTACTCTTGCCATGGTTGCAATGCTATACATTCCCTGCATATCAACAATTGTTATTCTCATAAGAGAATTTGGATGGAAAGCTGCAACAACAATATCCTTAGCTAATGTAATTACAGCGATAATCGTAGGTGGTCTAACATATAGGATTCTTACATTAATATTCTAAGAAAAACTTCTGGAAAATAGAAAATTAAATTTTCTTTGCTTTTTAAAAATCTCTATTAATACTTAAATTTTAAAATAGGGATAATATGAGTAGCTTTACCACTCACCTGATTTTTTTCTATTTTTTATTGTCTAGCCATTATTCTTCGGTAGTCGGCTTCTGTATCTTTGATAAGTTCACCAGTAACATCTATAGTTACGCTGTATATTCTACCTGTGAACTTGAAGGGTGCTTTGTAGCTCGGAGCTATCGGTGATCCAGGAGTATTTCCAATTGAAACTCCGCCTGTTAAACCCAATGTTAATGGGGTTGTTACTGGTATCTCACTTTCTCCTACTAGTTTGTTATCAATATATAATTGTCCGCGACCAGAAGATCCCTTGCCTTTAGTAAAATCTGGTTTGCCAGTTACCTCGAATTCATAGCGCAGTTTATGTCTACCCTTTGGTATTGTAATGTTTGATTGAACACTATAGAAAGCTCTTCCTACGTAGTTGTGGACGTAATGAAGTTTATTTTCTTTAATGTATAATGCATAGCCGGCATCGTTGCCTCCTTGACATATGAGTATGCCCTGAGCTCCATCTTCAGGTATCTTAACATCAGCAGTTATAGCATGTGGACGATTTAATATGTTAGCGGCTGCGTTTGGTGCTATTGGCTGTGTGTTTGGATAATACGTGTATCTTTTGCGGTCTAGAGAGATCTGAGGCCGCTCTTCCAAAAACCGTTGTGTTCCTCGTCCATCAACAGGAAGAATATTATATTTGCCAGCTTCAACATACCACTGAGCAATCATCTCAATTAGTTTTGCCCGATTCTGGCTTGCCAAATTATAATTTTCTGCAATATCTTTTTCTACTTGATAGAGTTCCCATGCTGTTGCATCAAGTTCTGTTAATTTTTCTGCAGGGATAGGTGCACCAAAACCTCTTCCCGCTTCTATAAAAGAGGGTCCAGGCCATGGACATACTGCTCTCCATCCATCTTGATAGATAGATCTATGCCCTAGCATCTCAAAGTATTGGGTATGATGTTTGCTAGGTGATTTTGGATTATCAAATGTGTGTGCAAAGCTTACTCCTTCAATAGGTGATTGAGTTACTCCTTTAATTGAATACGGTAGATCGATTTTTAAGGCATCTAATACTGTTGGCACCAAATCTATAGCGTGAGCATATTGCGTGCGGATCTCTCCTTTTGCTTGGATTCCATTGGGCCAATGAACAATAAAGAGATCGCTTATTCCACCTCTGTAGGTTTCGCGTTTCCATCTGCGAAATGGTGTGTTTCCTGCCCATGTCCATCCCCATGGGTAATGATTGAAGGTTTCAGGACCTCCCAGCTTGTCCATGAGCTTAATGTTCTCTTCTAGAGATTCAGGAACGTTATTGAAGAATAAATTTTCATTGACTGAGCCTGTCGGTCCTCCTTCAGAACTTGCACCATTGTCTGAGATCACCATAATCAAGGTATTGTCAAACTCACCTATCGTCTTTAGAAACTCTATGAGACGACCGATATGATAATCTGTGTGTGTAAAGAATCCAGCAAAGACTTCCATCATACGTGCATAGAGCCTTTTTTCTTCTTGCGAACATTCATTCCATGGTTTAACATCAGGATCATGACGGGATAGTTCAGCATCTTGGGGTATTATTCCAATTTCTTTTTGGCGGTTGAAGACTTTTTCTCGGTAGACTTCCCATCCATCATCGAATTTTCCTTTATATTGATCGACCCATTCTTTGGTTACGTGGTGTGGTGCGTGCATGGCTCCTGTACAGAAGTACATGAAGAATGGCTTGTTTGGCGCTACTTGTTTGGCGTCGGCTATAAAAGATATTGCTTTATCTACTAAATCTTCTGTTACATGATAGCCTTCTTCGGGAGTTTTTGGGGGTTCAACGTGATGGTTATCATAAGTTAGGTCTGGGTAGTACTGGTGGGTTTCTCCACCTAAAAAACCATAGTACCGTTCAAAACCTCGTCCTAAAGGCCATCGATTATACGGACCTGCAGACGATATTTGATCAGCAGGTGAAAGATGCCATTTACCAATTGCATAAGTATTATAGCCATACTGCAATAATATTTCTGATAGAAACCCATTCTCAAAGGGAATATACCCTGTGCTACCTGGATATCCAGTGGATGCTTCTGTGATACATGCCATAGCGTTTGAATGATGATTACGCCCGGTTAATATGCAGCTTCGTGTGGGTGAGCAAAGAGCTGTGGTGTGCATGTTGTTATAGCGCAATCCTTGTTCAGCTAATATGTCAAGGTTTGGGGTTTTTATTGGACTGCCGAAGCATCCTAGTTGTCCAAACCCAACATCATCTAACACGATGAAAAGTACGTTTGGTGCTCCTTCTTTGGCTCTAAGAGGTATAGGCCAAGCAGGACTAGATTTATCTACTGTTCGCCCTATAATTCCAGGAAACCTTGTTCCTTGTTTATATTGTTTCATTTTTTCAACTCGAATTATAATTTATATCTTCAGATTCTGAATATTTATTTTTATTTTATTTTAAACTTTAATTTTATTATTAGGTTTCTTATGATTTTATTAAAATAAAATTGAAAAATGGGACTAATTCTTTTAAATTTGCATATTAAACCTTTTACTTTATTGAAATACTCAAAAACTTATTGTCCATATTAATCTGACAAAATACCAAGAATTTCTTTTGAGGATTTGCTAATCTCCAAAATTCTTTTCTTGATGATAATCTTCTTTTTTCTTGTTTTTCTAAATTCAATTCTAGATTTATAACTTATCCAAAGTCCAATAATTGTTACAATACTAAAGAAAACAATATTCACTACATCCAAAAATATAGATGCTTCTAACTCTAAAAAAGAAATAATATACGCAATTATTGTGCTAATAGTTGGACCAATAACTGCCAAAGCCAAACCGGTTCTAAATTCAGCTAAAGCAGTTCTTTCCTCTGCTAAATAATTTCGCTCTAAAGCAAGTAAAGTTCGAATTTTAGCTAGAATCTCCATCTCATTTATTTTATCCATTTTTTTCATCTTAAATTTTTGTATTAAATATATTTAATTCAAACAGAATCTAAAATAAAAACATAAATTAACTTTTTTGAGACTTATAACTTTTAGCTTTAAACTATATTTTTTATTTTAGCTATGTTTTATATCGTTTTAATTATTGATATGGGTATCTATTTTTAAATCATAAAAATCAATTAAGTATTTGTTGGAAGAAATCACATTAATTTGTGTCTTCTTAAGAACAAAAAAGTGGAGTCTATGAATACAACTGACAGTATTATTAGTTCAATTGTTGATTGGTTTTATCAAAATTGGTTGAGCTTAGTACTAATTATCATAAGCGCTGCGATAATCTATGTTTTATATAAAATTCTTATCAGATATATAGATAGTCTCAGAGAAAAAGAAAAAATAGGTCAGAATGCTAATTTTATCTGGAAAAGAATAATCAAATGGCTATCTATATTTGCTATTATTGGAACCTTAGTTTCTCAGCTTAATATTGATTTGACTTATACTATTGCTATTCTAGCTGCTGCTGCAGGAACAATAATTGGTTTTGCTTCCATAAACACTATTGGTAATGCTATTGCTGGGATCATAATTATGACTAGTCGACCTTTTAAGATAGGTGACAGGCTTTTAATCCAGAATGAATTTGTTGATGTTGTTTCTGTAGAATTGATTTATACTCGGTTTAAAACACTTGATAATGTGCTTCTTTCTATCCCAAATCAGGAGTTGCTAAAAACGGGAATTCTAGACTATGGAAAAAGAAATGCAGTTAGAAGACATTGTAGAATCACAGTTGGCTATCAGGAAGCTCGTGAGGACGTTGAAAGGATTTTGTTGGATGCATCCGTTAAAATAAAAGGAGTATTAGAGAATCCGAAACCATATGTATGGTTAACAAAATTGTCTGATTTTGGTGCTGAATATACTTTGTATGTTTTCACTAATCAGGTTAGAAGTATAGATAGATTTGATGCTGATTTATATCTAACTGTGTTTGATGCGTG
>Ga0209536_100002052_pt1 | contig 32833 bp, 21 predicted proteins | sample DeeMarSeWOR28_12_FD_187461 | JGI IMG/M metagenome (GOLD analysis project Ga0209536, IMG submission 187461) | Marine sediment microbial communities from White Oak River estuary, North Carolina - WOR-2-8_12 (SPAdes) (version 2) | ecosystem: Environmental > Aquatic > Marine > Intertidal zone >... | reverse complement strand
TTCCGAAGAGATTATTAAACATAAACCATGCGTCTTCGATTTTTCCAACCTCGCCGCTTTCCAGTATATAATAGACATAATACGCAATATCCTTAGTTATTGTACCACCTGTCATAAGCTTGAAAAGAACCGGTGCGTAGAAGTCGGATTGTTCGGAATTTTCCTGGTTATAGGTAACGTAGCCTTCCAGACGTGCAGCAATTGGAAAATCCCTGATCAAATCCAGCTTATCATCACCCGTCTCCACATAGTATCGTGGTGCATCTTTATCTTCAAGCTGAAAACCATTACCGGCAAAATCATTACCATATGCTTTAAGTGTGGGGAAAGGTGAATGGCACGTTTTACAGGTCATGCTGTATTTTCTTGCAAATGCAGGAATAGCAAATAGATCACTTGCTAGAAGTGTAGTTAATATTAATGATAAAACTGAAATAGAAATTACTTTTTTCATTTTAGTCTCCACAATGTTTTAGTTTCGTTGTCACCCTGAGCCTGTCGAAGGGTGACTTAACAAAAAGAATGTCAGATTTCAACGGATTCAACCTGACATTTATTTAAGAGATGCGGGATCAAGTCCGGCATGTCACTTTAATTTCAAGGTAATATAGTTACAAAAGTCGAGTGCTCGTTTACTTTAATAATTTCCTCTTCATCATCGGGAACCTCAAGAAAATCCGCCACAGGTTTTACAAGTTTCTGGTAATTTAATACCGCTGTGACTTTCATCGGACCCGGTGCTGCATCAACAGGAATTATGAATGTGCAGGTCTCGAGTTTTGTTTCTCTGGGACCAATCCTGTAATCTACTCCGAGTGATGCCGTATTCCACTGCTGTATTGTCATCCTTCCCTGGGGATCGAAGTAAGGCATTCTGAAAATCCTGTCACCGATCGGAATTCCATCGCGCTGTACTCCTTTGAAATCGGGATCATCAAGTGCAATTCCCATGTCCTGGTATGCCAGAACATCGGCACCGATCGTAAATTCTTCACCCTCAAAACCTTTTTTATCAACCGGCAAATGATATACTTTACCTTCTGAATCCACAGCCTCCACGTGCATCCATACAATCCTGTCTTCAACAGATCCAGTCGGAAACTTGTGTCCGGTTTTCTGATTGAATAATGCAACCGTAAAACGAATCACTTCCAGGGGCTCTGCTTCCCTGATATCAGGATGAATTCGTAATTCAACTGTTCCCTTTACTTTACCGGGATCGTGTGCTCCGTGAAACAAGTGCTGCCAGACATCGGGATATTTCTCTCCTACATCCGAAGATAACCCTTCTGCCTGAGTCATATGACAGGTCTGACATTTCACTCCTTCCTCATAATATGGACCTTCCCTTAGTTCTAGATGTGTTGATTTTACCCATACGCCGTAAGGACTCATTTCATTGTGGCACGTACCGCAGAATTCTGCTGTTTGTAAAAATTCTGATTTCTGAATTTCATGCTCAGGTGATTCACCTGTTCCGCGCGGTCCGTACTTTATATTTCCGGGAGAAGAGATCCAGTTGAAGTTGTACGGTGTATCACCCTCGAAACCTGTTATTGTGTGGCAGACTTCGCACGAAACAGATTCATTTGCTCTTGAATTCATTTCAGGTTTTGGCGGTGGAACATCTCCGGCTAAAAATGAAAGCGGTGCATGACAGCCATTGCATCCTTCCCTTACTTCGGCAACTTTTTCATCTTTTTCTGCATGCGGAACGGCGAGCTTAAAATATTCAATTTCATCCCAGTGATGAGTATAAGCCTGGGACATCATTGCCTGTTTCCATTGCTGGTAAAAATCTGTGTGGCAGGAGGTACCGCAGAACTCAGGTTTATCGTATTTATCATAAGTTTGAGAACCGAGTGCATCTGCGCCGGCTTTTAACTGCGGAAAAATTTGCGCTGATAAAAAAATTATTAAAGTGAATATGTAATGAAATAGTTTTTTAGATTTCATAAAATCCTCCACGGAAGTGAGAAATAAAAAAATAATGGGATTAATTCTGTGTGAGATCTTGTGAGTGCTATCGAGCATGGATCTTCTATTTATGAAGATATTGATAAACAAGATTGTAGTCCTAAAAAGTTTATCTTTACTAATTAAACGTACTAACATTTATTGATAATTAGTAACACAATGATAAATAATTGAGGCTGGGCAAATAAAAAAGGACGACCTTTTCAAGTCGTCCTTGACTAATTATAGGCTGTTATTTTCTTCCGCCTCTTTTGTTGCCACCCGTGTTTGTTCCGGTTCCATTACCCGATCCTGAACCATAACCTGTTCCGTCTTTTGGACCTATACCACTGTTACCAGTTCCATCATTCGGTCCCCACATGTTACCATGATTCTTATTGCCTTTTCCATTTCTGTTCTGCTGACCGGTTCCATCTTCTGGTTTTACATAATCAGGATCCTGACCATTAGGAACACCGTCACCATCTGAATCAACTGCATTATCATTTATTCCATCGCTGTTCAAATCGACGAATCCTTTATGGCCCTCTGTTCCTTTTCTGTTTTGTGAACCAGAATAGTCTTCGTCTTTCCCATTTGGAATTCCGTCACCATCTGCGTCTGGTGCATTATCATTAAAGCCATCACCATCAGAATCAACAAACTGTTTTCCATGCTGATTCTGCTCTTTTGTTTGAGCCTTTACCTGGTTTTTGCTTTGCTCTTTAGTTTGGGTTTGAGTTTGGTTTTTCAATTGTGTTTGTGGTTCTCCTTCATTCTTTGTCTGAATCTGGTTTTTAACCTGATTCTGATTTTCTTCCTGAAGTTGTGTCTGCACTTGTTTTTCTTCCTTGTTCTTCAGAGGATCGTTCTGTGCATATAACAAAGTTGAAAATAATATCACACTTATTGCCAATGTGATTATCGCTGAGGTTCTCTTTTTGTTTTCCATTTTTTTCTCCTATTGTTTATTTAAGATTTAATTAGTTATGCTTTGTAAGAGTTACTCAATGGATGTGCCAATAAAAAATAGTTGGATTTTATTTTGTAATTCAATTTTTTAAATGATGAATTATTCTGCTTCGACTTTAAGGGCGAAGTACTGCGACTATGTCGACGAAGAAATGATGAATCATTATTAATATGAATGAATCTTACATGTCAGAATATTGAATTCAATCTTGCTTTAAAACTGGTTACTTTTGAATATGAATTTTCTAAATAAATTGCAGCCGAAGGTAATCATTGCTGTTGCAATGATAGTTGGCGCTCTTATGGTAGTTTCGGCTTTCATCGAGCTTCAGCAAAGCAAGAGGGAAATTCTGCATTTACTTACCGAGCAATCTTCATCACTGATTGAAACCGTAAACCAGAGCAGTATAAATGCACTAAATTCCAGCGAGGAGATTGAATACCTTATTGCGGAAAGATTGTTTAACAATGCACGACTTATAAAAAAACTGGATAGCCTGAACCTACTTACACGCCAGAAGCTGATTGAGATTGGAAGAGAGAATGCTCTTTTCAGAATAAATATCTTTAATCAAAATGGAACGAGAATTCTTTCCAGCAGAATACCAGAAGAAAACCATCCGCACGGCGAAGAAAATATCAACAGAGCTGATGAGCTCGAACCCATACTTAAAGGTGGTTTGGATGAATATGTAATCGGACTTAAAGAAGCTGAATTTACAGACGGACAACGGTTTGCGGTTGCGGTTTCCCGTGCGAATAAAAGAGGTGCGATAGTTATAAACCTTGATGCTGAAGAATTCCTTGAGTTCAGAAAAAGAATAGGGCTTGGAAAAATAATCAGAGACATTTCAGATAACCAGGGAATTGAATACATTGTTCTGCAAGACTCACTCGGCATACTAGCTGCAGGTTCATCAGTCGACACAATGAGTGCAATTGCGTCAGATCCCTTTTTAAGTAATACTATGAATTCTGATAAAATCTTTACCAGAACTCACCAGTTTAAAAATCACGAGGTTTTTGAAACAGTAAAAAGACTCATTTACGACAATCAAGTGATTGGTGTTTTCAGGATCGGATTAGCGCTGGATGACGTCAGAGCGGTTGAAGATAGAATGGTACGAAGACTAATAATAATTTCCTTGGTGCTTGCTGCAATAGGTGTTATTATTCTCAGCATCATATTTACAACTCAAAATCTCAAAACAGTTTCAAATGAATTTAAAAAGTTTAAAACTTTTACATCAACCGTGCTGGAAAATATGGGTGAAGCAGTAATAGTGGTTGATTGCGAAATGAAGATTACTCTTTTTAATAAATCATCCCAACAACTTTTTAGAAAAAATGAAAACGATGTTTTGCAAAAAAATCTTTCTGATTTATCAAAAAATATTAATAGGGCATTAACAGAATATTGTAAAAACGTCAATCAACAATGTGCGGATGTTTCAATTGAAACAACAATTAATGATGAAAGAAAGTATCTCCTTCTGAATTTTACAAGGAATAAGGATGTAGACAACAAGGATAACTTTATAGTAGTAATAAATGATGTAACTGAATCCCGCAGACTCGAAGAAGAATCGAAGCGAAAAGAGAAACTTTCAGCAATGGGAGAACTGGCATCGGGAGTTGCTCACGAGATAAGAAATCCAATAAACGCAATCGGGATGATAGCTCAAAGGCTTGATAAAGAATTTAAAGTTGAAAATCAATCGGAAGAATACCACAACATTACAAACCTTTTAAGAAGCGAAGTTACACGAATTAATAAAATTATAACGCAATTTCTAAGCTATGCAAAACCTCTCGATATTCAGGTCAAAAAAATTTATTCGAAAGATTTCTTCGAAGATATTTACAGGCTTTATTCCGACCAGGCTAAGCTGAAAGGGGTGGCGCTTATTAAATTATCAAATCAGTCATTTGATATGATGATCGATCCGGAACTGATTAAGCAATCCCTAATGAACCTTGTCCAGAACGCAATTGATGCAGTGGATAAGGGGGGCAAAGTAGAAATCAATTATTTTAAAAAGGGTAATAATCTTATCATTGACGTTTCTGACAATGGTAAGGGAATTCCTGAGGATATAAATAACAAAATTTTCGATCTTTACTACACAACAAAGCCGGAAGGAACCGGTTTGGGCTTAAGCATAGTTCAGAAAATTATTGCTGAACATAAAGGAACTATTGAAGTGTTCAGTGAAGTCAATAAATACACAAAATTTAAAATAACATTACCGCAAAAATGAAAGACTACAACATTTTAGTAATTGATGATGAAGCAACTCAGAGAGATATTCTCACAGGATACCTGAAGAAAAAAGGCTACAAAATTTTCTCAGCTTCGTCAGGGAAAGAAGGAATTGAGAGTACAGGAAAAAATCCTGTTGATATTATTCTTTCCGATTTCAAAATGCCCGATTTAAATGGAATAGAAGTTCTTCAGCAGGTAAAAAAAATGAATCCGGAAATAAGTTTTGTAATTGTAACTGCGTACGGAACCGTTGAGAATGCGGTAAAAGCTATGCGTCTCGGTGCTTTCGATTATATCTCAAAACCAGTTGACTTAGATGAACTGGATTTAATGATTGAAAGAATCATCGAGCACAAAAATCTTAAATCTGAAAACCAATTATTAAAGACTCAACTTCAGGAAAAACATAAAATTTCTTCCATCGTTTCTCAGTCCCAAAAGATGGAAGAAGCAATAAATATAGCTGCAAGGGTTGCGGACAGCAAAGCAACTGTTTTAATCACCGGTGAAAACGGAACAGGAAAAGAAGTTCTGGCAAAAGCAATCCATTATATAAGTTCAAGAAAAGATTCCCCCTTTGTGGCTGTTAATGTACCGGCACTCACAGAAACTTTGCTCGAAAGTGAATTATTCGGACACGAGAAGGGTGCCTTTACCGGTGCAGATAAAATGAAGAAAGGAAGATTTGAAATTGCACACGATGGCACATTATTCTTAGATGAAGTCGGTGACATTCCCCAGTCAATACAGGTAAAACTTCTAAGGGTTCTGCAGGAACATCAGTTTGAAAGAGTCGGCGGAACTGAAAGAATTGATGTTGATGTAAGAATAATTGCAGCTACAAACATAGACCTTGGACAAAAAATAAAGGACGGAACCTTCAGGGAAGATCTTTACTACAGACTTAATGTTGTATCAATTAAAATTCCTCCTCTTCGTGAACGGAAAGAAGACATTTTACCATTGATCGAAAACTTCATTGGGAAATATTGTAAAGAAAACAATAGAGAGAACCTGGAAATCTCTAAAGAATCTGTTGACGTACTAATGAAATACAATTACCCCGGGAATGTCCGCGAACTGGAAAACATAATTGAACGCGCAGTTGTTTTGACTCGTGGTAAAGTGATCACACTGAACGATCTTCCAATGAACATTAAAGGTTTTAAGGAAGAGAAATCTCTCGGTTCATTAGAAGAAGGAACGCTGACAGAACAAGTCGAAGCACTCGAGAAGCAATTAATATTTGATGCGCTTCGGAAAAGCGGCGGCAATCAGACTAAAGCCGGAAAGTTACTGGGACTAACCGAAAGAAATCTTAGATACAAGCTCAAGAAATATAATATCAAACACTAGCTCTTTATTCAGCTGTCACGGACTATTCCGTGACACAAGAATCAGAAGCCGTCACGGTACGACCGTGACTGCCTTGTAAATGAAATCCAGGGTAACTATTAATTTTGTCAATACGATTGCGCTTCGGCGGGAGAAGTAATATCTTATTTGTTTAAGCCGGTCAATAGTGGAGCCCACGTGATTCCGGATACGACTAAGACCGGTTAGTGAAGGCGGATTAAGAAAGTATTGGGGGCTATGAAGTGCAATCAAAAATCAAAACCCAAAGTAATTGCATAAATCTGGTTGGCGTAATCGTAGTAGTAATCATTAGAGTTATTCTTTATGTAATTATAATTTAAAGAAAAAAAGAGCCCGCTAACAATTCTGCTTAAACCAAATTCCAGTGATGCACCAATGGAATATTGATTATCTTCTCTTAATTCATTAAGATCGTTTCCATTTTCATCAGCTGCAGGAAGATCAGTATAATTTCTAGCTTCATATCGGCCGGCAATTTTCCCAATAATGTTTGGAAGAAACAGATAGGAAAGTGTTACTCCGGTTTCCACACCATCATTCGAATAAAGATCGTTAAAGAGTTCTTCTTCGTAATAGACGTATTCATTACTGCTAAAATAACGGTTGCCACTTACAAGATTCTTCCTGAAAAAAACAAATCCGCTCAATCCAAGATCATCGGTTATCCCCTGCCCCAGCTGCAAATATAACTTTGCCTGCATTATTTCATCGGTAAGTCCCTGACTTTTATATTTTTCAACGTAGCTTTTCTGATCAATTTCTGCCGCAGCAGAGAGTGAAGTTCTGCTCTCAAAGCTGTTTATGCTTCTTAAAAAAGCTTTCAGCTGGTAATGTGAAAAGAGTGTAAAATTTTCATAGTTAATCCGGTTTCCAATTACACCGAGCTGAATTTTATTATTCTCGCTTAAAGAATGCATATAATTTGCATAGGCGGATATTTGGTTAAAATCGTAAATATAATAGTCTTCGCGATTTATTCGTGTGGCAAAATTTAATCCGACATTCAGCGGATTATCATTATCTGAAAAAAGAAATGTGTTTACTGCACCCACTTTATGGATAACGGAAGATTTATCAGGGAATTTATAATATCGATTTATAAAACCGATGTAATAGAGTTCAAAATTATTTTGACTTGTTTCGAAATCGTAGCCAAGCTCGCCGCTGAAAGCATTTATAAAATCGGAAGAGTTTAAATAATTATTGAAGATATTATCATCGTAGTAGCCTTCAAGCGATGTGGAAAAATAAAACTGTGAATACACATTAAAAGTAAATAATGAAAAGAACAGAACAATAAACAGGAGATAATAATTTCGTTTCATTTTAATCAATTTTATATAGATTTATTTTCCGCCGCCATTCCCACCTGAACTACCGCTGCCCCCATGTCCACTACTTCCATGGTTACCGGATCTCTTTCTTTTGCGTATTTTATCAAAACTCATTCCGCCGGCACGTGTATCCGCAATTCCGTCTCCGTCTTTATCAATGAAGACATCCTTGCCATGTTTCTTACCATTCTTTTCAGAGAGGGGATCACCGGTGTGAAGACGATTTCTGTCTCTAATCTGACTTTCATCGCCCTGATTTTTCTGCTGGTTTTCTTCCTGGATTTGTTTTTGTTCCTGGTTCTGGTTTTGAGTTGAATCCTGCAAACCGGATGCATAAACAAAACCAAATGAACCGAAGATTAATATTGTAAGTATTACTTTCATTTTATTTACCTCCATATAAAAGGAAACAAAGCGTGTGCCGCTAATAGAGTGCTAAAAACTTATAAAATGACAAAATGTAGAAAAGAAAACGACCAAATTGTTAGGGACTGCGACCAAATGGGCGAGAGGAGTTTTGAAGAATCTCTTAACCCGCAAGCGTCGTTAATTATTAACACTCTAAGTTTCAAGATATAAAAAAGTAAATGTGAATAACCTATCCTTTTTCTTTTCTTATCTCCTCCAGCATTTCCAGCTGCAATTCCTGTATCTCAACCATTCTTTCCCACTGTTGTATTAATAGATGATCAACCTTCTGATGAAGTTGTCTTAGCTCCAGCTCGGACTTTAAATTTATTTTATAATCCTCCTCAGCTTGTTTCCGGTCTCTTGCTTCCTGCCTGTTCTGGCTCATCATAATTATCGGTGCCTGAATAGCTGCAAGGCATGACAAAATCAGGTTTAACAAAATAAATGGATAAGGATCGAATACTTTTGAAAATAAGAAATAACTGTTAACGGATATCCAGAGAGCAAGAATAACAGCAAAAATAATAATGAATCGCCAGCTGCCGCCAAATGTTGCAATTTTATCCGATAACCTCTCACCAAATGTCAGCTGAGTAGCAAACTGATTTTCTATATTTACGGAGATAGTCTCATAGTCAGTAAGTTTTTCAATAACATCTGTTTCCAACTTTGATAATTCCCCTTTCTCATCTTCCATAATTTTTAAAAGATAAGCATTACGAAATCTTTTCAGATCTTCACGACAAATAAATCCATTGGAATTCCATTCCGGAAATGATTGAGTTATTAATTGCGATACTGCTGGTCTTACAACCACTGCAGAGAGTATTTCTACCTTTGTTGCATCTCTTTTACAAATCTGACAGACTTTTTTCATTTTCAACCCATTATGCCTGGTTAAAAACTTTAAGAAAATATTTAAGATAAATTAATTTATCTAAACAGTATTCATCATTTCCAAGCAAGCTAAAAGTGCTTTAATATGCAATTTTCCTTACAAAGTAACCTTCTGATCGAAATTCACCATTCGGTGCAAGAGACATAAAATTGATCTTATCTTTTTCTGTTAACTTAAAAGTTATATATCCTTTCTGCTCAATATCATAATATTTAAATATCCCAAGCAATTCATCATCAGATTGATATCCAATACCTTCCCAATCATTAGTTTCCGAATCAAACTTAAGATTAAAAATGTTATCTTCAATTTTTGTAATCATCAGTATTCTGTCAGTATGATCCCTGAATTGCCACTTCCCTTCAAAATAACCTGAATTAGTCGCTGCCTCGGAAATGTACTTATTTGTTGAACAGCCCATACACAAAACAATTATTGCAAAAACCATTAACCATAAGATTGATTTATTCATAATAGAAATTCCAGTCGGGTTAATAAAACGTTTATATGGTTTCTGTGGAGATATTCTATGATAGCTCTCTATAAACGAAACAATTTCGGCAAGCTTCCCAAATAATTTCAACATTAACTTAAGTTTAAAGCAGCAATTAAGCAATTAACTTATTCTAAAAATCAAGTAATTCCATTCTTTAATTTTCCTTTTTTCTATTTTTGTAACGTAATCTTGTATTAAATATTCCCGGGAGTATAAATGAAAACAATACTTTTAATATTGATTGGTAACAGAAAAGAGTCGGCTGTAAGAGTGCAGCAGGTATTGACTGCATGGGGATGCAACATTAAGACCCGTTTAGGTATTCATGACGGTGTTCTCGAAAATTGTTCAGATACCGGTTTGTTAATTTTAGAACTAGTCGGTAAAGTGGAAGACAATAGAGAGATCGCACGTAAGGTCTCGCTTATTAAAGGCGTTAGTTCTCAGCTTGTTGAATTGAATTTAGATAAAGAAGGGGAAAGCCAGCCTTTATAGAAATTATTTTTATATTTTTCTTTGAAGTGGGAGTTCGATAATAAAACTTGCACCTGGTTGATCTTTTTTTGCCATACGCGATGGGCTTTTAACACTAATTGACCCATCGTGCCGTTGAATTATTTTTTTTACAACCGAAAGTCCGAGTCCTGATCCTTCAGATGAAGACTTTTTAGCATTGGATGCACGGTAAAAATCGTTAAATATTTTAGTGAGATCCCTTTCGGGAATACCAATACCGTCATCGCAGATTTCAATCAACACACTTTTGTTCTTATCAATTAACTTTACTTCAACTCTGCCACCATCCACATTATATTTAACAGAATTACCAACAAGGTTTGAAATTGCTATATCCAGCAAATACTTATCGCCTGTAATTTGAGCTTTGTTTTCCCTTTCATCCATGAACTTCACTTCAACCAAACGCGAATCCGCAAAGGATTTTCTTCTTTTAATTACCCCGCATATCAACTCCTCTAAATCAATTTCCTCTTCATTAAACTGATCATAAAGATTGAGTTTGGAAACATTCAGCACATCATTAATCATTTGTATACCTTCATCAGCACGGGTTTTTGCTCTTAAAAGTTTCTCTTCGACTTTTTCATCAACCGGACCCAGGAATTTTTGCAGGATTAAGTCAAGATAGGATGTAACAGCAGCAATAGGTGTTTTAATCTCATGGACAATTCCCATAATATAATGCTGTTTTTCTTTTTCAGCAGCATTTATTTTTTTTATTGAATCAACAAGATCTTTTTCACGTTTGTACAGCTGGCGGGCAATCCCGTTTGCAAGGTAGACGCTGACATATATCATAAATGAGAAAGTTGTCAGGTATGCAGTCACATAATATATATTATCATATAAATGGAAATCGAGCAATCCCTTTACATGATGATGAGCAATAATTCCCGTATACTCGAGGGAAATTAGTGTCCCGAAAATCAAAACAAAAATTGTAGCGATGGTATATACAACTGTGCCCGGAAGAATGAGACTTCCAATTATCATATGAAATACAAAAAGCATATACAACGGCGATTCAATTCCGCCCGTATAATAAACGAGAATCGAAAGAGATAATAGATCCAGCACCATTTGCAGCAATGAAAGTGAGAGCGGATTGAAGTTTTCAATGTCAAATTTTACAAATTTTCTTAAATAATGAAGTAAAAGGTTGTAAATAAAAATTGAAATTGTAATTATTAATATGAGTGTCAGCTGAACAGTAGTAAGCTCAATTTTAAATACTGAGATTGATAAGATGATAAATGCAAGCAGAAGAATAACAACGCCGTAACGCAACCTGATAAACCAAAGATTCCTTTTGCGGATTGCATCCCAAAATTCTTTATGCTCAAGTGCCCATGGCGGCACAAGCTTCATCATTAACTTTCCGAACAATAACACTCCCGATTATTTTTTAATAATATTTTTATCAGGCTATATACTTTCCCCTCTTAGTATAGTATGTGTGCAGAAGCTTATGCGATAAATGTCCTCCCGGTCCATCTGTTAAAAATTTCTCGTAAAGTGTGGCCACATGTTTATTCTCGTGAGACTTACGAACCGGTAATGATTCATCCTCAGAGTATATTGCCTGTGCACGTTTTTTTCTTATTTCTTCCGTAGTAGGAATTGGCTGACCGCCGCCGCCTAAACATCCACCTGGGCATGCCATAAATTCTATGAAGTGACACTTGCTGAACTTGCCACCAGCTTTGATATCCTCCATAACTTTTTTTGCATTCGCTGTTCCATGTGCTACTGCAACTTTTAAAGTTACTCCCTTTAGCCAGTTCCAATCCGGGACTAAATTCTTAAGCAGGTCGGGAATCGGACCTACATTTATAATTGGAAGTTCAACATAACGAATTCCTTCAAAACCACGAACTGGTGTTATGTTCGCGTGCTCAAAAACATTTTCAACTTTATCACCCGTAACTAATTCAATAACTGTCCTCAATGCTGCCTCCATCACACCACCGGTTGCACCAAAAATCAATCCGGCGCCGGATGCATCACCAAAAGGATTATCAAAATGTGATTGAGGAACTTCAGGCAAATGAATACCGGCTTCTTTTATCATCTGGCCCATTTCGCGTGTAGTTAAACCAAAATCGACATCTTTGTAACCGGAATCGTTCATTTCAGGTCTGTTGCATTCAAATTTTTTAGCTGCACAGGGCATAAGCGCAACACAGACGATATCCTCAGGATTTATTCCCGCTTCCTTCGCATAAAAGGTTTTTAGAAGCGCACCGAACATTTGCTGCGGAGATTTTGCAGAGCTTAAATTACCAATATGCTCTGGATAAAAATGCTCGAGATACTTGACCCAGCCCGGTGAGCAGGAAGTAAATTGGGGAAGAGAAACATTTTCTTTTGTTACAATAGCTCTATATAAGCGAAGCAGCAGTTCTGTGCCTTCTTCCATTATTGTGAGATCGGCAGTAAAGTTGGTATCAAATACTTTATCAAAACCTATTCGTCTGAGTGCAGTGTTAAGCTCACCCGTATATGATTTTCCAGGTTCCTGCCCGAACACTTCTCCAATTGCTGCCCTTGGAGATGGAGCAGTTTGGATTACAACATGTTTTTTAGGATCATCAATTGCATTCCAGACCTGGTCCGAAGGATCGTTCGCGCGCAATGCACCGGTTGGACAGCGATTTATACATTGCCCGCAATTGATGCAAACAACATCTGCAAGTGGTTTCTCCATAAATGTGCTAATGTGTGTTTTATCTCCTCTGTCTATTGCTTCAAGAACTCCTACCTCCTGCAAATCAATACAGGTTCTTACACACCTTTTGCAAAGAACACATTTGTTTATATCCCGATGAACAGAAAAAGATGATCTATCCACTTCATAGAGTGGTTCGGTAATATGTCCGAATGTATACTGATCAACACCGTATTCTTTTGCTAGAGCCTGAAGTTCACAGTTATTATTTCTTACACATGCATAACATTCGCCGTAATGTTCGCTCAAAAGTAAATCGAGAATATGTCTTCTGGCTTTTCTTACCATTGGAGATGATGTGTTAACCTTAATGGGTGCAGTTACCGGAAAGGAACATGCAGTCTGTAGAGTTTTCATTCCTTCCACGTCAACGACACAGATTCGGCAAGTTCCTGCGATACAAAGATCGGGATGATGACAAAGTGTAGGTACGTGAATCTGGTTTTCTCTGCACGCTTCTAAAATTGTTTTACCAAATGGAACAGAAAATTTCTGATCGTTAATCACAACTGAAATTTTTTCACCAATTCCGTTTCCGTTTTTACTAACGTCTACTGTGTGTGCTCTCTGGCTAACAGGAGCTCTGGATGTATCCGCTTTCATTATTCTTTTCCTCCGTTTCCGCCAACTTGCCTTTCGAGCAAGTTTGTATTGAATATCTCATCTTTAAAATTTTCAAGAATTGTTAGAAATGGATTAGGACTCGACTGTCCCAATCCGCACTTAGATGCAACCTGCATGGTTTTGCCCAGCTCTTTAAGATTATTTATATACCGGAACGTATAATCACCGCGTTCTATCATTTTAACACCCTCCAGTAATTTGATGTTGCCGATTCTGCAGGGAGTACACTGACCGCATGATTCTTCCACAAAAAATTCCATAAAGTTCTTTAAAACTTCCAGCATATTTCGGTCTTCATTAAAGACAATAACCGAGCCGCCGGTTGCGAGATCTTCGTAGCCAAGCTTTCTATCGAATTGTGATTTGGGAATACAAACACCTGAAGCGCCACCAACTTGCACAGCTTTTACATTTTCAGCTTCAACTATTTTCAATAGTTCATTAATGGACGTTCCCCATAGCAGTTCGTAAACGCCTGGTTTTTTACAATCTCCTGAAACTGAAAAGAGTTTTGAACCCGTGGATTTATTCGTACCACGATTTTTAAACCACGAACCGCCTTTCATTATAATATGCGGAACTGCTGCAAGTGTTTCTACATTGTTAACGGTTGTAGGACTACCCATAAAACCAGTGTTAACAGGATACGGCGGACGGTTGCGTGGTTCACCCCTCTGTCCTTCGAGTGATTCGATCAACGCTGTTTCTTCTCCGCATACATAAGCCCCCGAACCTAGTTTTATTTTTATATCAAAGCAGAATTTGCTAACGAGGATATTTTCGCCGAGCAACTTGTCTTTTTTCATCACATAAAGATAGTCCTCCAGCGAAGAGAGCATATATTCATATTCACCGCGGAGGTATACAATTCCTTCACTTGCACCGCATGTGTATCCTGCTATTACCATTCCTTCAAAAACCAGTTCAGGATATTCCATTAAAAGCACACGATCTTTAAATGTTCCCGGTTCACCTTCATCGGCATTGCAAACAATATATTTTTTATCGGATTTTGCAGCAGCTACAAGCATCCATTTTGTAGCAGTTGGAAAACCGGCTCCTCCTCTTCCTTTTAATCCGGATTCTTTTATTTCAAAAAGTATATCGTCTCTTGAAAGATCTAGCGCAGTTTTAATTCCTTCTCCCCGGTTGTATTCTGAGAACAAAACAGGACCGTTTCTTTTTGTTTTTCCTTTTACTGCCATATTTATCATTTCTTCCATAAGAATTACCTATTTAATTTCGTTCAAAATATTAACTGCTTTTTCCGGATTAAGCTTGGTGTAAACGCACTCATTAATTATCATTGCCGGTCCAACGTCACACATTCCAACACAATTAGTGTATTCAAGAGTTATTTTGTTATCCTTTGTTGTCCCGCCAAACTCTATTCCGAGCTCACGCTTAATTGCATTTTCTATCTGACTTTTACCCGCCATATCGCAGGAAATAGTCCTGCACAAGCGAACAACGTTTCTTCCGCTTGGTTTTGAATGAAGGAATGAATAAAAAGAAATCACACTGTAAACCTCAACGGGATGAATATCCAGGATTCTCGCAATTTCCTGCTGGGCATAATCGCTTACAAAACTGTGCTTTCTCTGAACGGCTTGCAAAACCGGTAGCAAAGCGGCGCGATTTTTACCGTACTCTTTTATATAACCTTCTATTTCTTCTGACAGAGCATTTTTTTCTTCAACAAGCATTTTTATTCCTCCACTTTGTGCAAACGTAAAAGCTTCTCAACTTTTTCTAATAACACGTCGGGTGTAATTGGCTTTTCAACAAAATCATCAACCGGGACCATTTCACTTACGCCATACTCTATTCCGATTGATTTTGAAACTGATGTGTACATAATTATTGGTATATCGATTTTTTCCCGCCTGAATTTCTGCGCAAGAAAAAATCCATCGTCTGGCTCATTCATCATAACATCCAGAATAATTAAATCGGGTTTGCGCTCTTTAACCAATTTATAACCCTCTTCGGGATCGGATGCCGTAATTACATTGTAACCCTTGGCTGTTAAAACCAGACTGCTAGCTTCCAGAATATCAATATCGTCATCTATTACTGCAACTGTTGCCATACTGTTTACCTGTGTATTTTGTTTGATCTCAAGTATATAATTTGCTGTACAATTACATGTTAAATGCCATGGTTATAACTGAAAAAGGGTTATTTTTAATCAATTAAAGATGATTCTGTTACCTGATTTAATTCTTAATTCTTATTTGTTAGAAGCCTCATTTCTCAAAAGAGATAAGCGAATTTAAATAGAGTTATCACTCAGTTCTCAATTCAGTCTTCACAGGCAAGCATAATACTCTCTAAAACTTTGTGCAAATAACAAACAATTAAATGTAGCTATGCGCTTCTGGCTCGGATTAAAATCGTTTTAAATTTATCACTGTTTAACAAACAAATCTTATTATTTTTAGAAGCATTTTTAATATAAAATTTTTAGGATATCAGCACTGAAACAAAAAATAAGATATACATTTATTGATTTGCTGCGAGGCTGGGCAATTTTAATAATGATTGAAGTGCACGTCTTCAATGCTTTTCTTTTGCCTGATCTGAAGCAAACAGGTTGGTTTGGCGTATTAACTTTTATAAACGGACTCGTTGCACCTGCATTTCTATTTGTATCAGGATTTGCTTTCCAGGTTTCTTCAGGCAGTAAATTAGATGAAATGAGAAGATTTAAATTTCCGTTCTGGAAAAAGTTAGCAAGAATTTTTTCGATTGTTCTGATTGGTTACGCTCTTCACATTCCATACTACTCCTTATCAAAAGTACTTAACAGATCATCCGAAGCACAACTGCAAAGCTTCTTTGCAGTCGACGTTTTACAGTGTATCGGTGCGGGTTTGTTAATTCTTTTTGCAATAAGATTGATCATCCGCTCTGATAAAATTTATCATTATACATTAATCGCGATATCGTTAATAGTGATGACTATTTCACCAATTTTCTGGGAAACTGATTTATCAAATTACGTCCATCCGATTATTGCAAATTATTTTAACCGTCTGCAGGGCTCACTTTTTCCAATTTTTCCATGGATAAATTTTATTCTGATAGGTGCAATATTTGCCAAATATTTTCTCGATGCAGTTAACAAAGAAAATGAACAAAAATTTATTTCGGGAACTGCAATTGTTGGATTAATTATGCTGCTCTTTGGTCATCTTTTTTACTCAGGATTATTTCCCGGGTATTTAAAAGCAATAATTCCGCATCCGGTTTTTTTCTTTGAGAGATTAGGTTACGTTTTAGTTTTTGCTGCACTTTGCTGGTATTTCAGCCATAGGCTGATCAGCCTCCGGCTGAACAACAAATGGAGAAGTAAAAAGAAATCTTTTGTGCTCGATGCAAGCCGCGAATCCTTATTAATATATTGGCTCCATCTAATAACTATTTACGGAATGTTTGTGGGTAAAAAAAGCTTTGCGATGCTTATTGGCCCCACGTTAACTTTAATAGAAAGCATTGTCGCCACTTTGATTCTTATGCTTGCGATGATACTTGTTGCAAAAGTATGGGGATGGACAAAGATAAAGTCTCCAAAGTATGCGGGAAAGGTTGCGTGGGGAATTGTTGGGATCTTGATTATAAAATTTTTAATAGGCTAAAAATAGGAAAAGCTGTCACGGTACGACCCTGACAGCCGTATGGTAGCACAGATTACTAATCTGTGCTACAGGATTAATTATTTAAGTAGAATCATCTTTTTCACTGAAATAAAACTCTGTTCTGAGCCTGTCGAAGGATCACCAGCTTGCAGTTGATATAAATAAACACCGCTTGCTAATCTTGAGGCATCAAATATTACTTCGTGATATCCCGATTCCATTTCTTTATCAACAGGTGTTTTTAGCAGCTGTCCAACCGCATTATAAATTTTTATTTTTACATTACTTTGAACAGGCAAACTAAATTTGATTTTAGTTGAAGGATTAAACGGATTTGGGTAATTCTGATACAATGCAAACTCAGTCGGACCGGCAACCTCAACTTCAATTTCAGAACTGTAAGAAACCGTTCCGTCAAAATCAATTTGCTTTAATCTGTAATTGTAAGTGCCTGATGAAATTTCATTATCTGTAAAATAATATGACTTGAGTTCTGTTGTTGTTCCATTTCCTTCCACAAATCCAATCGTCTCCCAAACTCTCCCGGCTTCGCCACCCTCTCCTTGGTAAGGAGAGGGACGGAGTGAGGTCCTTTCAATTTCAAATCCCCTATTATTTGTCTCAGTCGCAGTCTGCCAATTCAGCACAACTTCATCGTCAATGACATCCGCTGTAAATAAAACCAGTTCAACCGGAATTTGATCAGTAGCTTGAATTGCATCAAGATCAAAACCGGCATTAGGTGCAACTGCAGTTCCATCTCCGTCATCCAAAATTCTGATAAACTGTGCTTGAGTTAAACCCGATCCTGAAAGATCGAATTGAGTTGTTCCATTTCCTGTCCCCAATAAAACCCATGGACCGTCAATGGTAGAACCAGCATAGCAGTAGTATCCTTCGGGAGAAGTATCGCCTTCGTAAACAGTAAAATCAGCTCCTGTTGCATCCGGAATTGGATACTGCATATCCAATACACACCATCCGTTTTTACCAATTGAATAATTCACGTCATCCGGTTCTCCAATAACAGCAGGAGTGAATCCTTCGTCCGCATAATTATTATCCGGAATTTGCGAAGCCGCAAACTTGTAAACATAATGTCCGCCGCCGGGCTGCAGTTGAAAATTTGTAACAGTAGAACCGTTTGATGCAACGACCACATTATTTATAGTCTGGCTTTCATATCCGTTTGCAACCACAGTAATTGAATATGTGCCCGGAAGAACATACTTATGATAGTCACCCGCAGTGGGATCTGTGTAAGTCGGGTAATAGTTATTTACAAATACTGCTGCGGTTACAGGTGCACCGGTATTAGCATCAGTTACGATCCCTTCCAGACCGTAGCCGGCATACTCAATCATTGCAAGCATTGATGGATAATTACGGTTGTAGTAAAGCATTATTTGTGATGTTGGCGGCTGTTTGCTGTAGGAAATTTCCATTGACCAGGATATAGCACCCATCATACCATAATTGCCATCTTTCGTGCTTCCATTTATTGCATACATGCCGTTGTAACCCTGACCGTACTGTAAATTTGAATAACCTGATACAGATGAGTAGAGCCCTGCTAACTGAATTATATGATTCCAATCGAGCGGCTGATCGGGACGATAGCTCCAGGGACAGGAAATGAATTCAGTTCCGCTGTGATATGTTGTGTGAACAACAAACTGATTGTTGTACATACAGCTCCTTAAATTTTTCGATTCTATTTGTGAACACGGACCGCTGCTTCCTCCCCAGGAATCCCACATATATGCCCAATCACGATTTAAGTCTACACCGTTGGCATTATAACGGGACATGTTAACTCTGCCGTCAGGATTAACCATTAAGTACAGCCAAATTTCTCGTGTGTTAATTAAATTGGTTATTGTGGGATCTGTTCCATAGTGTAAACAAAGATCAAGGGCAAAACGAATTATATTTTCCGGTCCCCCAATTTCATCACCATGTATTCCACCATCAAAAAACACTTCGGGCTCCGGTTCATCAATAGCAACGTTGTCACTGATTTTTAAAGCAGCACATTGGCGATTTTGTATTGAATATCCAAAAATAATTTTTTGACAAATTGATGGAAAAGCACCTGCAAGACTATCGGCGAGATCAATTATCTGCTGGTAAGTATGATATTGATCCGGCATAAGCCAAAAATTCTTGTTGTTATTATTTAAATCTTCAATCTCCACAGTGTATGGTATTCCAAGATTTTCAATCTGCACCAATTCATCAGGCGTGACGTACGCAATTATGTGATTGTACTCCGGACCGTAAAAATCCATATTGAGTTTTAAATCACCTAATTCTCTTATGTACGCAGAATTATCTGTAGAAATTCTTATCTGTTTTTCATTTAATCTCCATCCCCCGTCACCTAAGACCTGAGCATTTACTCCTGATGAAATAAGCAAAGAAATGATGAGCAATGATAAAAGAGAAAATATGATTTTCATTTTGAACTCGCTTATAAATATTAATCTCTAGAGTATATTTAAAAATATAAAAAGCCCCCTCCAGCAACTATCGGATTCGGAGGCTTTGTTATAATTTTCTTGTTTCAAAATTAGAATTACCCAACGATTATACTATTTCATTATTATCATTTTCTTCACGCTAACGAAATCTTTGCTTTCCAACCTGTAAAAGTATATTCCTGAAGAAAGATTTGCTGCAGAAAATTCAATTTTATGGTAACCTTCACCTAGCTCGCCTTTAAATATATCTGCAATTTTTTCTCCCAGTGAATTGTAAACAGAAAGTACCAGATCTGTCTTTTCGGGCAGAGCAAATTTAATTGTTGTGGTTGGATTGAAAGGATTAGGATAATTCTGATACAATGCAAACTCAGTCGGACCGGCAACCTCAACTTCAATTTCAGAACTATAAGAAACCGTTCCGTCAAAATCAATTTGCTTTAGTCTGTACTTATAAGTACCTGTTATAATTTTTTCATCTGTGAAAGAATATGTTTTGGGTTCTGTTGTAGTCCCGAATCCCTGTATAAATCCTATTTTCTCCCATCCGGAAGTCTCCCCCTTAGGGGGAGATTTAGAGGGGGCTCTCTCTATTTCAAATCCACTGTTGTTTGTTTCCGTTGCCGTTTGCCATCGCAGAATAACTTCATCTAAATTATTTTCTGCAGTAAAAGAAACAAACTCTACAGGAACTTCATTGGTAACAGTCATTCTAACCGGAATAGTTATTTGAGAATTATTAGGATCGTTGGTGCTTATTATAACATCCATTGAGTACTCACCCATTTCGAGTCCTTCCGTAATAAAATTCATGACAACTGCAATTGAGTTTCCATTATAGACTGTTCCCTCAAAATTTTCTAATAAAAGCCATTCGGGCTCAGAAGAAAATTGAAGAGCAAGGTCATTCTCGAGGTAAACTGCATTTCTTACAACCTGTAAACCATCGTTGCCTGCATGGTTTTCAATTCCAACTGTTGCAGATGTAGCAGTGCCCAAAATAGTTTTATAGTAAAAAAGAATTTTTCCATTTTTGTTGAGCACATATTGAAAAGTAAATGGTCCGGTTCCCGAATAATAACCGGGCCAGTTATCATATTGAATGATGAATTTATCTGCTTCTTGTTTATAGTAAACCTTTCCGGTTGTTTTACCATCAAGGTCGTCCCAAATTCCTGCAATAATACAATTTGGCTCATCAACCGTCGGAATTGGATCGTTGCTCATACCGGCATCTATTATATCAACAAAGCTTACAAAACCATTGGAGCAAAACCATATGTCGCTGTATTCTATTCCGTAATACTTGAATAAAAATCCTAATTGAAAAGGACCAGCTTTTCCTTCATCAACAGCCGGATAGACGCCGGTCGCCACCCAATTTGTGACCAAAGTTCCGGTAGTTGATATATCATTCCAAATAAATTCGGGACCTTCCGGATCATTGCTATCTATCCAGGTGTATCCAAATAAATCAGGTCCGCCTGAACCTCGTAAGCTTGTTCCTTTACTAAAATCCGGTTGCTCTTTATTATAATCATTCAAACTTGCTTTGTTTACTTCAATGATTCGTGCTATTACATCGCCCGGGAAAGTATTATTTGCAAGCTCTATTTCGTAATCAAGAGTGGAATTACCGGAGGAGATATTTGAAATTATTATTGAATCAGTGTGTGTAACATTCGTTAAAAGTATACAATGCATTGAATCGGGTGCTACAGAGATCTCCGGTGCTCCCCAGGTAGACTCTGAAGTCACATTAGACATTTCTGGCGTGTTGCCCCAGATATCCAATGCCTTAATTGCAAAATAGTATATTGTGCTGAATTCCAAACCCTTCAGTAAATAACTTTTAGATATTCCTGCCGTGTCCGGTCCACCAGGGACAATTACCTGCGGTGCATTTTCAAAATCATTATTTGTTACTATTGGAGTTAACGAGTAACGAAGATCGTAACTAAAAACTCCAAGGAATGAAGAATCAAAAGGTGAAGTCCAGTTTAAAGTGACTGAATTGGAAGTAGGATCTGAAGCAGACAAATCAGTAATTTTTTCAGGAGGAATAGTATCTTGTTCCATCCCGAAAGTCATCATCATAGAACAATCGCCCATAATATTATATTGCTCCATTAACTTTAATCCCTCACCGGTGCTACCACCCCATAAATCCATTGCATACATCAAACCATTAAAGCAAACTCCGCCTACTGTTTGTTTTTCTCTGGTAGTTAAAAGTTCAATTGCATGATATTGCATATCGCAGGGCGGCACCCAGCTTGCATTTGTAGATGCACCGTAAGCTGTAATTGCACCCTTTGGATTCTGCATATCGCCTGCTCTTATCCATGCTTCTTCCATGCATTCGCTTAAAGTAAAGTCACCATTTACACATGCAACATCAATTATAAAGGGATTTTTATACCCATTGCTCAATTGATGTATTTGGGAAACGTTAAAACCAGTTGTTGACCATGAGGTGCCTGAGCCATGTCCAATATAATTCAAAACACTTCTTCCATCGTTAAGTGCATTAGTAACTTGTATAGAAGTTGCACCCGGATCGTAAAGCTGATCAACTTCAGTGAAGTACATATTATTAATAAGCATATCACGCAGCCAATTTGCACGTTCCCAGTCAGGCGGACTACCTTCATTGCTGGCAACACCTGTTCCTTTAAGATACCAAACAGCACTGGGACCAGAATCAGGAAATTTCTCATACTTAATCATTTTCCAAAGAACATAATCAAGATTTGCTCCAGAAGAAGGTGATAGCCTTGAAATGAATGCATCAGGATATGCATCGCTGCCTGCAAGTTTAACGTAGCATGGATCCGATGGTGCACCTTCGTACTGTCCGTAAAGAGTGGGTATTTGATTTGATTCTCCAATTAAAACAATAAATGTTAATCCTTCCGGAGAATTATAAAGGTTTTGGATGTAATTTTTTATTGCAGTAGAGCCTGTTCCTGTTTGCGTTGGATATTCTGCGAGCAGAGTTGGTAAACCTTTCTCAACTTTCCAGTTATAAAATGGTGTGACATTACTTGCGTATTCTGATGTATAAATAATTAGCAGCCTTCCTGTTTCTTCCAAAGGAGTATAATCATAATTCCCACATCCATAATTAATAAACAGCATGTTGTAAGTCTCATCAAATTCTTTTGTAATTCCTTCAAAGGGTTTTATTCTTTCAAATGGATTAACCGCAACTGCATTTGGATCAGTATAGACTTCTACAACTATTTTTCTGCAAATTTTAATTTTGGCTTCTAAAGGATTGTACTGCATTGGATTAAATTGAATTGTCTGACCTCTTAAATCACGTACTATGTAGGGAACATCGAGCGAAATATTCTGCTCAGGATACCACTTGTTCTCAGAATAAAAATCATCAAAAATAAATGGAACTGAATCTGGATCAATGTTTCTTGTAAAATGTCCTTTTGAAGGCATAACCGGAAGTGTTTCAATAAGTTCAAAGTCAGCCTCAAGAATTGAAAAGTTTGTTGCTGCAAGATCGGGAATAATTATACTGCGCCTGTTGGTAGGCAACTGTGGCAACCCACTCTCCATAAGCCAGATACTTCCCGGAATATTATATAGGACATGTTCTGTTCCATCAATAAATAAGAATTCTTCATTATAATCTGTAAATAAATATTCTATTACTGTACTGCTTGAACCGGTGCTGAGAATGTTTGTCTTAATTCCGTCGGGATTATTCCATTGTGCAAGTAAATTTATGGAAAAGAAAAACGTAAAAACTGCAACAACAGCTAACCGAGAACTTGAAATGGTAGAATTACAATTTCTCATATTTTCTCCGGATATTTTGATTAAAAAATTACTTTATCAATAGCATTTTCTTAATTGATGTGAAATTCTTTGTCTCCATTCGGTAATAGTACACTCCACTGGCGAAATTTGCTGCATCAAACCGAACTTCGTGATAACCTTCATCCATTTGCATATCAATTAAAGTGTCAATAAGCTGACCAAGCGAATTAAATATTTTGATTTTAACCCTGCCTTGTTGAGGAAGTGAAAATTTTATTTTAGTTGATGGATTAAAAGGATTCGGATAATTCTGATATAATGCAAATTCGGTCGGACCATTAACTTCAATCTCAATTTCCGAACTGTAACTCGCAGTTCCATCCAAATCAATCTGTTTTAACCTGTAGAAATAAGTGCCTGGCTGGTTTATCTTATCCTTGAACACATAGCTGGTAGATTCAGTTGTAGTTCCCTTCCCTTCAATAAATGAAATGCTGATCCAATCGGTTTGACCTTTGACTCCTGCCTTGCCCTCAGTCAGGTTTGACTTAAGACTTCTTTGCACCTCAAAACCACTATTATTTGTTTCAGTGGCGGTTTCCCAACGTAAAATAATATCATCCAAATTATTTTCTGCTGTGAACAAAGTAAGTTCAACAGGAATTACATTCGTGACAGTCATAGTAATTGGAATTGCTACAAATGAATTGTTCGGATCATTGGTAGTAATTTCCATATCCATTGAATAATCACCAATTGCAAGATCTTCAGTAACTATATTTAAAATAATTGATGCTGTGTTACCATTATATAATCTTCCTGCGTATTGGTTAAGTGTGAGCCACTCGGGATCGGCTGCAATCATAACAGCAAGCTGGTTTTCGATGTATGCAGCATTGTTGGCAATCTGCAGACCATCTGTTCCGTTATAATTTTCAATTCCAATTGTGCAAGAAGTTAAACTGGCAGCCATGTTTTCATAATAGAAATAAATTCTATTATTAGATTGGAGAACAATCTGAAATGTTAATGAGCCCGTTGCGGGATACTTTTGCCAGTTATTAAACTGAATAATGAATTTATTTCCGTCCTGTTTGTAATAAACATTGCCCTGAGACGTTCCATCGAGATCATCCCAGAAAGGAGCAATCATATCATCCGGAATGCCTGAGGTTGGTATCGGATCGTTAAAAAAAATATTTTCTGTAATATTTATAAATGATATTACTCCATTAGTATTTAAATACAGTTGTGTTTTTATCTCACCGTAAAACTTAAAATCGAAACCAATCGGAATTGGTCCTGCAGTTCCTTCATCTTTTGGATCAAAGGTTCCAGTGGGAACCCAGTTTGTTATTTCAGTTCCGGTGGCAGAAATATCATTCCAAAAATATTGAGGTCCGTTTGGCTCATTGTTGTCTATCCATTCATAACCGAACAGATCGGGTCCGCCGCTTCCTTTAAAGCTTTGCCCCGCACCTTCAATTGGATCATCTTTTGTTCCGCCTGAAACAATATTCTCCTGCAGCATCCCAACTAACCTTATAAAAACATCATTCGGGAAAGTGTTATTTGTTAATTCGATACTGTAATCAAGTGTTGAGCTCTGAGTTGAAACGTTTGATATCATAATACTGTCAGTATAAGTGCTGTTTTGTAAAACAAGACAGTGCAAAGAATCACAGCTAAGCGCCAGTTCAGGTGCTGAGTAAGTCATTTCATTTGGGACATTGGATATTTCTGAAGTATTGCCCCAAATATCCTTCGCTTTGATTGCAAAGTAATATGTAGTGCTGAATTCAAGTCCGTCAATTGTAAAAGATTTTGGTGTTCCAGCACTGTCCGACTGACCAGTTAATAATTTCTGCGGTGCATTGTTAAAATCATTATCATTATTAATCATTGTAAGTGAATAACGGATATCATAAGTGGCTATTCCACCGAATGTTGAATCATAAGGGGCTGTCCAGTTTAGTGTAATTGAATTCGAAGTCGGGTTTACAGCAGAAAGATCAGTAATCGGATCAGGCGGTGTAGTGTCAGGAGGAATCTGTTGAATAACAGGCATTGACGGATCGCCCATGAGGTTGTACATTTCCATATACCGCAAAGTAGTGCCTGTAATTCCACCGTAATGATTTACCAAATAAATCATTCCCTGCACAAACATTGGTGTCATAAGTGTTAAATCATCATCGAACATTGCTTTAAAAATATTTTTTTCAAGTATATCATCTTCATCCCAATAAGAGTTTACGGAAGAACCATAAAATGTTGATGCACCGTTTTCAGTTCTAAGCCATGTTTCACCAAAACATTCACCGACATGATATGAACCTGTTACGCAAGCAAAGGAGTAAACGAAAGGATACCAAGTATTTGTTAAGGCTTGTACCTGAGATTGATTCAGTTGTGGACCATCTGCCCATGAATATTCACTTCCGTGTCCGGAATAAATTGCAAATATCTGGTTATCATTCAGTGCATCTATTAATTGCTGTGTTGTTGCACCGTAAGTATATGTATAAAGTTTTAAGTTCGTATAGTTAGCTGGTCCGAAATAGTTATCAATAACATAATTGTGTGTGCCTTCAGAAATCTGCCAGTTATCTGTCGATGCCATAAAAATGTTTTTCTTAGTTAAAGTGCCGATATAGTTTTCCATGTAAAGCGATTTATTGATAGCATTTTGCAACTCGTCAGTGTTTGTAACAGAAAATCTCCCGATAAAAGCATCGGCAAAATAATCTCCTCCTTCAAGCTGCACATAATTAAGATCGGTAGTAGGCGTTCCGCTGCCTGAACCTGTCCACGCCGGAATATGATTTATATCCCCGACAAGTAATACAAACTCGGGTCTGGTTTGCAGATTATTATAACGCTGTTGGATAAAATTCTTTATGGAAGTATTTGTCGTTCCTGTAGCATTAGTATTGAACATTACCGCATCAAAACCTTTGCTTATTTTATGATTTAAAAACTGCTGCATACCAGCTTCAAACACCGGGGCTGTAATAATCAAGTACTTCATTGCTGTATTGTCTGGTATGCTTTCAAAATTAATAAATATCTTTTCGAAAAATTTCTGAAGTGAATTGGATTTATTAGTTATTGTCCTTACCGGCTGGTCAACCAAGATATTGAAAGTGCCAGAATTCAAAAGAATTAGTTTATTTTCTATAGGATTATAACTGAAAGGATAAATTGTAACCGTTACACCCCTAAGCCCTGCAATTATAAAAGGTTCGGAAATCTTAATTAAAGGCTGATCTGTTTTTCCTGTTGAATTATAATATTCTTCGTTTATAACAAATGGTCGATCCGATAGAAGTTGATTCTTTTCCCACGGCATTTGGAATGGGTAGATTTTATGGGAAAGAATTTGTTCACTATAACCAATATTTTCAATTTCAAATTCCGGCTGTTGTTCCTCATAGGCAATAAATAAATTGAATGAAACTAACGGAAGAGCTGGCAAACCAACCTCGGGCGTTACACCGTAGCCCGAAATTGATAAATTAATGTATTCAGTACCTTCAGCAAAAACAGAGTTCAACTGATAATCAGGTAGAGAGAAATTTATTTTGTATCCTAATGAAGTCTTGGTTAATTGAATTCCATCAAGAGTTGATGCGAGAAGGTTGCTGAATGCAAAGAAAATTAATAAGTAGAAAACCGAAAAGTAAAAAATGTTCCTTTTCATTTGTGCCCCTTTTTATGTATTGGCGAAATAGGTTTTTTCGCATTGTAAAGAAGTTAAAAATTAATATGCTTTGAAATAAAGCTTGTTCAAATTTTAAAAACAAGAAACGGGCTTAATACTGTCTGTTTAACAATATTTGCCAAATGCCAAACCTTGTTGCTTTTACTTTATAAATTCAGCATTTAAAATGCCAGTTATAATTAATACTAAAGCTTTCATTTGATAAAATAAATTGATAAAAATCTTTGATCAGAATTTTATTTTCGCTTTAGAGTGGGATTATTTTTTCAAACTGAAAAGTTCACAGGGAAAATTTTATTATGAGGATGCCAATTACAAATCACATTCTTGCCAGGCTCAAGTTGTGCCATCGCGTATATGCACTTTGAAATGGTTCTAAAACCCTTGGGATCGCACCATGCATATACGAAATTAGAATTCCATAATTAACAATGGGAACGTTCATGAGTTTTGCCTGTTTTATTCTAACATTCATTGTTTTTCTTGTTAACATACAAGCACCGCAATGAACAATTAATTTATACTCAGAGAGATTCTCCGGAAAATCCAAACCATGCTTTATATCGATAATTAATTCTTTTTTAGTATGTAATTTCAACCATCGGGGTATTTTTACAGTGCCGATATCATCTGCCTGTGCATGATGAGTACAAGCTTCTGCAATTAATATTTTATCACCACTTTCCAGAGCATCTACCTTTTTTAATCCATTTACCAGCTCAGTTAAATCACCTTTTTGTCTTGCCATTAAAATTGAAAACGTGGTTAACTTAACACTTTCTGGAACATCTTTTGCAACATGCATTATTGCCTGGCTGTCTGTAATGACCAAGTCGGGTGGATTTTTTAAGCTGTTTAAAGCGTAGCTAAGTTCTGTTTCTTTGACAACCATACAGATTGTATTTTCATCCAAAGCTTCTCTAATTGCCTGAACCTGTGGTTTAATTATTCTACCTTTAGGTGCGCCTAAATCAATTGGAACGACCATAACCACAATATCACCTTTACCAACCAGATCGCCAATTAGGGGAAATTCAACATCTGCGGGTAAAAGTTGAATAAGATTTCTTTTTAGAGAATCAATTCCAACATTTTCTTTACAAGAGACTTCAAAGTGATTTACCTCTAATGCTCTTAACTCATCCAAAAGTAATGGATCAGTTCCCAGTTCAATTTTATTTACAACAGCAATTAACGGAATACCGATTCTTTGAATATGGTTAATTAAATCTGCTTCGCAATCATCAAGCTGTTCACTTGCATCAATTACGATAATTGCAAAATCCGCACTTGAAAGAGATTTAATTGTTTTACTTATTCTTTTCCTCCCAAGTTCACCTTCATCATCGATACCGGCAGTATCAACTATAACAACAGGACCGTACGGAAGAAGCTCAACTGCTTTACTCACCGGATCCGTAGTTGTTCCGGCAATATCACTAACAATTGAGAGCTCCTGATTTGTCAGACCATTAATCAAAGAAGATTTACCAACGTTTCTTTTTCCGACAATTGCAATGTGCACGCGCTCCGCTTTTGCTACTCTAATCAAAGTTAGTTCCTGTGATTGACAATTATTGTTTAATGGTTTTATCTAAACAGATTTTTTTGAATGATAATATTGTCGCTCAGAGTCAAAAAGTGTTCCACCGCATTTAAAATTAAAAACCGAATAAAATTAGAACTGTGTTGCTTAATGTGCTTCGACGACACTTTTGAACATATCATTAATAGAAAATATTTTCTCTTTTTTAAGAATTAGTGCTCAGAACTATTGAATTGTTAAGGAAATTGGATTTATACTGATGGTATATTACTTGCCTTCAAAGAGTTGATACTTTTCGACCCAGAAACAAGTTTTAATAAGGATCGACGACATGGAATTTATTAATGAAAGCTATATAAATTCATTACTTCAAAGAGAAGACCTGCTTAATGAAAGCTATCAGAAAGAAATAATTCTAAAAGGATTAGATGCAAAGGGATTAAGCTTAAAAGAATCCGCGGCACTGCTTAACATAAACTCCCCCGAGCTGTTAGAAGAGCTTTTTCATTCGGCAAAAAAGGTAAAGGAAAAAATTTACGGAAACCGTTTGGTGCTTTTTGCTCCTCTTTATGTAACAAACCTTTGCGTAAATAATTGCCTGTATTGTGCATTCAGAAAAGACAATAAAGAGCTTCAGCGTAAAACTTTAACCCTTGATGAAATTGCAGAAGAAGCAAGATACCTTGTACTGACGGGACAGAAAAGAATTTTACTCGTAGCGGGTGAACATCCTAAAAAAGCTACCGTTGAATTTATTGGCGAAGCGATTGACAGAATTTACACCATTAATTTTAACGGTAATAACATTAGACGATTAAATGTTAACACTGCGCCACTGTCCCTTGAGCAATTTAAAGAACTGAAGAGTTTTGGCATTGGCACCTACCAATGCTTCCAGGAGACATATCATTTCAGCACTTACAAGCAAATGCACCCGGATGGTCCTAAAAAAGATTTTGCATGGAGATTGTACGCAATGGATAGAGCGCTTCAAGCCGGGATTGATGATGTGGGAATAGGTGCGCTGTTCGGATTAACAGAATACAAATTTGAAACCCTTGCTTTGCTAATGCACGCATTTGATCTTGATCACAAATATGGGATCGGTCCGCACACAATTTCGATCCCGCGACTGGAACCCGCTTTAAATGCACCGGCTGCATTAAACCCTCCGCATGCAGTTAATGATTTATCTTTTAAAAAAATAATTGCAGTAATACGATTGGCAGTTCCTTACGCAGGGATCATTCTCTCAACCCGTGAAAAAGCTGAACTCAGAAGAGAATTATTTGAAGTCGGGGTATCACAAATTAGTGCGGGAAGCAGGACGGCACCTGGAGCTTATAAAGAGTCACAGCAAAGTATTGATAAGCACACACTTGAACAATTTCAATTGGGAGATCATCGTTCACTTGATGAAGTTGTCAAGGATATTACTTCCCTTGGTTATATGCCAAGTTTCTGCACGGCATGTTATCGCTCGCAAAGAACGGGTGACAGATTTATGGAGCTTGCTAAATCAGGAAATATTGGAAAAATTTGCGTGCCGAATGCAATGACAACTTTTGAAGAATATCTTAATGACTTTGCGTCGGATGAGACTAGAGAGGTTGGAAGGGAATTTTTATCTAAAGAGCTGGATAAAATAAATGGCGTCACAAAGAAGAAAACCCAAAATATGATTGAGCGTGTTGATGCAGGAGAAAGAGATGTTTATTTATAAAATGATCTTTCTATCAGAATGCCCGGAATAGTTGTCATTATTGAATATTATGTATTTCACTTTCGATATTTCCTTGAATTATGAATCTCAAAGTCTTTAGGCTAATAATAATCAAAATAATAAATGAACGAAAAGAGACTTCTTGAAATACTTGGTAAAGAAATTCTGGTAAAAAATGAAATTGTATTTCTTCTCTCACTCAATGATTTTGCCGGTGTTAAAACACTTTTTGCAAAAGCAGATGAAGTACGAAAAAAACATTGTGGCGATGAAGTTCATCTGCGCGGGATAATTGAATTCTCAAACTACTGCGATCAACATTGCCTTTACTGCGGATTACGGCTGCACAATAAAAATCTTACACGATACAGAATAAGTAAAGATGAAATACTCAACACAGCACACTTCATAAATAAAGCAGGAATACGAACAATTGTGTTGCAATCGGGTGAAGATTCTTTTTATGATTGTGGTAAAATTGAATCAATAATCAAAGAAATTAAGGATGAATTTGATGTTGCAATCACTTTGAGTTTAGGCGAAAGGGATTTTGAAGAATATAAAATATGGAAGAACGCAGGTGCTGATCGCTATCTTTTAAAACATGAAACTGCGAATCCAAAATTGTATTCAATATATCACCAGGGAGATGAATTAGAAAATCGTATAAGACACTTACGTTTTTTAAAATCAATAGGTTATCAAACAGGAAGCGGAAACATTGTAGGTTTACCCGGACAAACTTCAGAAGATTTAGCAGACGATTTGCTTCTACTGAAAGCGCTCGATGTTGATATGGCATCGATCAGCCCTTTTATTCCCTCACCTGAAACTCCGTACGGAAGCGAAGCAAAGGCAAATATAGATTTAACTTTAAAAGCTATGGCAGTAGCCAGAATTTTTTTAAGGAATGTCCACATTCCAGCAACAACTGCACTAGGCACTTTAGATAAACAAGGGAGGGAAAAGGGACTGAGAGTCGGAGCAAATGTTATTATGCCAAATTATACACCAAATCCGTACAGGAAGAATTATCAAATATATCCTGATAAATTATGTATTTCGGATGATCCGCTTGAGTGCGGTTCTTTTTTAGCTTCAATGATTAAATCTTTAGGTAGAAAGGTGGGTAATTCAAAAGGGGATTCGATAAAAATAACTGATGATGCTGTCAGATTAAATTAGCTGCTACCGTAAAGTTTTTTAACCTCTCTCATTCCTTTAGGATCTCCAATTATGGTAAGCCTGTCCCCTTCTTCAATAATTGTATTACCCGTGGGAATAATAGTCTGACCCGTTCTTCTTAAAATCGCAACAAGACAGCCTGCCGGGAATTTAATTTCTTTTAATTGCTTACTTATTAATGATTCGCTTGAGGTCTGTCTATCTATTAATAACGAAAGCAACCTGTCTTCGTGCAATAAAGCTTCTTTTATTTCCTGGTCGTCTTTTGCATCCTGCCACTCTTGTGCAAAACCTTCTTCTTCAACTCTGCCGGCAATCTGTGCAAGTATTCTAAGGTGTTGTGTCGGATCTTTTTCCGGGCTAACTAAAAAGAAAATTGCATTTACTTCAGCTTCCTCTTCGTTCTTTAAATCTTTCATCGGATCTTTGTACTTAATATGTATTCCTTTCTTTCCTCTGACTAAAACCATTTCAGCCTGCTCTAATCCGCTAAGCCGTAAATGCGGTAATGCGATTCCGTGTGTTACAGGTGTAGCACCCACTCTTGTTCCGTCTAAAAATTGCTTTTCTATTTCCTGCGGTCGCTGATCAACAAATTGAGAAATCCATTGGGATGCACTCCGAACAACATTACTAAAATCTTCTTTTTCCTGGAATTCCAAAATATGGCTGCGGATTACAATTTCGTCAAATGGATCGGACTCACGCAATCCTTTTTCTTTAAGAATTCCTCTTAGTTCACTATCCAGTGCACCATACCGCTGCCTACCTAGTCTCTCGAAAATATGATAGATTGCGCCTGTTCTTACGACCCTGTTTTTAGCATAATACCAATACCACAAAAAGCTAACCGTTATTAATCCAATTGAAAAAACTATAGGCAGCCAGCCCATTTGAATTATCAGCCAAAGTGAAACCAGTATTCCGAAAATTTGCATCCACGGATAGAGCGGTGACTTAAAGCCCGGATCGTAAGATTGTATTTTGCTTTCGCGCATTATAATAACTGCAAGTGATAAACAGGCAAAAACTAGCAATTGAAATGTGCTGGCAAGCTTGGCTATCTTTATTGGATCAAGCAAAAGCAGCATTAAAATTATAATAGCTACAGTAATTATTATGGCACTAAGTGGAATGCCGTTATGATTTATTTTGCCAAATATTCTGGGT
>Ga0209536_100002051_pt1 | contig 32846 bp, 31 predicted proteins | sample DeeMarSeWOR28_12_FD_187461 | JGI IMG/M metagenome (GOLD analysis project Ga0209536, IMG submission 187461) | Marine sediment microbial communities from White Oak River estuary, North Carolina - WOR-2-8_12 (SPAdes) (version 2) | ecosystem: Environmental > Aquatic > Marine > Intertidal zone >... | reverse complement strand
CACATCTGTAGCGTCTCTGCGTACCCATGTTGATGAAACACGTCCCTGTGTTTCACCCTTCGGGTGCACAGGCATCCTGATTCGCTCCAGGCGAATTAGTCCTTCAAACCATAGCTATTGCTATGCTTTTCAGTCCAGATGCGCACTCAGAAACACTGCAGATGCACCTGAATCCGATATCATAGTGAGATATGCGGGCTAGTGGCTAAAATCTACATCAGCCTGGGCAGCAATATCGACCGTGAGAGGAACACGCGTGCCGGTATCAAGGCCTTGCGTGAGCGCTTTGGCGAACTTGAGCTGTCATCGGTATACGAAAGCGAGGCTGTCGGTTTCGAGGGCGATGCTTTCTACAATATGGTAATCGCCTGCGAGGTCAACGAGGATGTCCATAGTGCCAATCGCGCCCTGGCCGAAATAGAGGATGCACATGGCCGTGATAGAAGCGGCCCCAGGTTTTCATCACGGACACTGGACCTGGACCTGCTGCTTTATGATGACCTGGTGCTGGATGAAAACGGGCTCAGGCTGCCGCGCGAAGAAATCCTGAAAAATGCTTTTGTGTTGTGGCCGCTGGCCGAGATAGCGCCCGGACTGGTTCATCCGGTGACAGAAAAGACATATGCTGAATTATGGGCCGGTTTCGACAAGTCAAAGGAAACGCTGTCACCCATCGAGTACCAGTTTGATTAGTGCAGACTGAGCCACAGCTTTAACATCCTGTGCGAGAGCAAATATCTATAGTCTTTCCTGTATGGTCAATCCCGACCGTGCTGAACAAAAAATCATACTCGGTGCCTGAATTAATCTGACTCTGGCTGTCAAATTGGGTCGCGATTAGTAATTATAATCATCAAGAGTGTTTCTTAGTTTTCGTTTTTCAATGTAGTCTTCGATGCTTTGCATCGCCCTGTTGAATTTATCAGGATCGGTGACGCCCGTTATATCTATGTCCGAAAAGTGGTAATCATCGTCTTCGAGATAATCATCTTCGAATGTATCTGATTCTTCGTTCATGTGTGCCTCCGGTGATCAGCCAATAGTTTCTAATGCGGTCAGGATAAACAATGAGTTATTGCGAGAAACTTTGTTTCATGGTTTCTATGCAGTTTTTTACGTAATCGTCTGCATCGGGTAAACCTACTGCTTCCGCCTCGCATGTGGCTTTTATTTCTTCAAGATATGCATCACTGTCAGTGGAGACATCAACAGATGTATTCTCGGCTTCCTCGGCGAACAGGTTCGGTGAAACTTGAGCAGCGATAAATAAAAAAATAAAGGGCAAAATGGTTTTCATATAAACACTCCAGACAGTGGCTGTTATAGTGATTAACGTTGCCGGTATGGGCATATAAGGAGCTTTTTAATCGTAAAATTTCAACAGGTAAAATTAAAAATTATTGTTGACACGATCGCGCTATTTGATTGATAGTGGATGCCGTGCTTGAAGTGGATGTCTTGTTAAAACAAGGGGTTAGTTGCAATTCGTGGACATTAATGATTTCAGAACTTTTATTGAGGTGAGTCGAACCCGGCATTTTGGTCAGGCAGCTAAAAACCTCTTTATTACCCAGTCTGCGGTGAGTGCCCGAATACGCCAGCTTGAGGATGCGCTCGGGAAAAAGCTCTTCGTGCGTCAAAGAAATAATATCCAGCTGACCACCGAGGGCGAACAATTACTCTCTTATGCCGAAATTATTACTACCGCCTGGAATAGTGCCAGGCATACCATCGGGGTGTCGGAAAAAGACAGTGTCTCACTGGTGGTGGGAGGTATGCCTGGTCTCTGGGACATGACTTTGCAGGACTGGCTGCATCATATTTACACTGAATACAATAAGCTGTTTATACATGCGGAAATCCATGGTGCGAATGTCTTACACCGCCGTGTCTTGAATGGCACAATGGATCTCGCATTTGTATATAGCGCTCCCTTGAATGACCAGCTGGCAGTCAAGGTTGTATCCGATATTCCGTTGAAGCTGGTTTCGTCGTGTGCCGGTAAAGCGGTACACGACGCCACTGCTGAAAAATATATCCTGGTTGACTGGGGTGAGACTTTTCTGAATGGGCATGCGCAATATTTTCCGGATATACCCGCGCCAGTGCTTCATACGGATTCAGGCCGTATCGCCTGCGATTTCATCATGAATTGCGGTGGTAGCGCCTATCTGGCTGAACCCATGTTTAGTGATTATGTCAGGCAGGGTAAATTGCACATTGTCGAAGATGCGCCGTCATTTGGGAGGACAGCCTACGCGATATATCACAAGGACAATGCTAAAAAGGAATTTATCATGCATCTGGTAGAAAGTGCGCAGCAGACTGTTGCTGGTGAACAGGCCTGTTGAAACGTCCTGGCTAATGAAGCGGGCGGTGACTGCGGTTAGTGTCACTGTTTTATAAAATATTGCATATCCACGCATGCAATGGTTTTGGCATGAGTTTTGACCCATGTGTAAAAAGTGCTGACATCGTTGAGACACGAATTTATCCCGAATATAAAATCCCGGTAAGTGATATATTTTGATAGTCTCTATAAGTCTTTATGATCGTATCTGATAAAGAAATTGTGCATACTTGGTTCTATACGTATGAAACAGGGCAAGCCCGGTTTGGAATGGCCCGGAGTAAGTGATCCTGATATTTATCACGCAATACCTGTGTGGGGGTTGTTAAATGACAGAAACTGCAATATTGATGGTGGATGGCCAGCGCATCGAATTGCCGATCATTCAAGGTGCGGAAGGTAACAAGTCGATTGATATATCCGGCCTGCTGGCGGAAACCGGATTGACAAGTTATGATCCCGCGCTGGTTAACACATCAATCTGCAAGAGTGCTATCACCTATATTGACGGCGACAAAGGGGTGTTGCGTTACCGTGGAATTCCCGTTGAGGAATTTACAGCACAGCCGGCGCCTAACTTTATTGAAGTGGCCTGGCTGCTCATATTTGGCAGGCTGCCCACACGTGAAGAGCTGGACGGGTTTCGTAAACAGTTAATAACACATGAGCTTCTGCACGAACAGGTAAAAGATCAATTTCAGCATGTTCCGGCTGATGCGCCACCCATGGCGATTCTGTCAGCAAGTTTTAATCATCTTGCATGTGTAAATAAGAAATTGCTGGTCATGGATGACTCGGAGGGGCTGCTGGAGACTGTGGCCAGTTTAATAAGCCAGGTGCGCACCATTGCCGCGTTTTCCTACCGTCGTTCGATGGGGCTTCCGTTTATCTACCCTGATCCGAACCTGCGTTACTGTGCAAATTTTTTGCACATGATGTTTTCGTTACCCTATCAGCAATATGCGGTCACACAGGAGATTGAGGATGCCTTGAATCTGATGTTTATCCTGCATGCTGATCACGAACAGAACTGCAGTACATCAACGGTGCGCACGGTCGGTTCTGCGAAAGCAAACCTGTTTGCATCATGTGCTGCCGGGGTGTCGGCCTTATGGGGGCCTTTGCATGGCGGAGCGAACGTGGAAGTTGTGAATATGCTGGATCGTATTCATAAGGGAGGTATATCACCCGAGCAATGCATTCACGATGCCAAAGACAAAACCAATCCATTTCGTCTGTACGGTTTTGGTCACCGCGTATACCGGAATTTTGATCCGCGCGCAAAAATACTCAAGCAGGCTTGTGACAGGGTGCTGTCCACCATTAACAGGGACGACCCCCTGCTCGATATTGCGCGGCAACTTGAAGACCTGGCATTGAGGGATGATTACTTCATCGAACGTCAACTGTATCCAAATGTTGATTTCTATAGCGGTATCTTGTTACGAGCAATAGGTATACCGACCAACATGTTTACTGTTTGCTTTGCGATCGGGCGTTTGCCGGGATGGATAGCGCACTGGAAAGAGCAAAATGAGGACCCGGCAAGCAGGATAATCAGGCCAAGGCAGGTTTATACCGGCAACAATAAAACCGGTTATATATCAATTGATAAAAGAAAGTAGTTCTGGACTGGATACGGCAGGTGAATTCGGACGGAGAACACCTTGTTTTTTCTGCGTTGGATTCCTGTCTGATTTGATATTCTGTTAGTTGTTTACCAGATCTCATTAAGTCGCATATTGCATCGGAGGCGGTCTTTTTGCTGTAATCGGCAGCAGTATCTTTGTGGGTAATCTCGACGATTTGCCTGGTGCTGATAATATCAAGCCCGGCAATCAGATGAAAGCCACCGTATTGGCTGCGTTTTTATCTGATGGTTGTTGATTGATTACAACAATCTTTGCGCGTTTAAACAGGTTGAAATCAGTTGCAGTTGCCGAGGTGTATGCGCCCATTTGATGGCCGACAACCAGGTCGCCGATGGTCATCGGGGGTATGCTTAAATCCTCGGCGATGACATCAATGCTGTCACAGGTTGGGCCGGCAATAACAGCCTTTTCCTCCTGCTTGTAATCACTGAAGATGGTCAGGGGGTAAGTGGCATGGTCAAATATCTGGCCGCTATATGAGCCATAAACGCCATCATCAAGGTAATACCAGATACTGTCGCCACGATGTGCCTTGCCCATGACAGTGCTGATTGATGTCATTGCCGGGGCTGATAAAAATCGTCCGGGTTCGGCGATTACCTGCACATGATCCGGCAGTCTGGCCAGGGCTTCTCTGATGGGTCGGCAGAATGTTTCTGTTGTTGCGGCTTTGCCTACATACTCAACCGGAAAGCCTCCGCCAATGTCGAGTATGGATAATAATTTACCGCTCGATTTAAAGCGTGACTCGATGATATTCTGACATTGTTCGATCGCATTTACATGGTTCGATGCATCAGGGCATTGTGAGCCCGCATGAAAAGACAGGCCTTTGACATGAAGTCCCAGGGCGGATGCTTTGTTCAGCAGTATTTCAACTTCATCGGGTTTGCAGCCGAATTTGCGTGACAGGTCTATGGGTGTGGCGGGATTGGGGAAACTGACACGTATCAACAAGCCGACCCGGTGCCGATAGTTGATGAATTTTTCAAGCTCGTAGATGTTATCGACTACAAATGTGGTACAGCCAAAACGCAGAGCGTCACGAATATCGTTATCACGTTTAATCGGATGTGTGTGAATGGTGTGCCGAGGGCGGGCGCGCTGGTCCCAGAGCAGTTCTATTTCACCGGAGGTGGCAATGTCGAAACCTGCGCCCAGGCTTTCCAGTGTATGTACGGCAGCGGGATGGGGCAGGGACTTGATGGCGTAATACAGTGTTACTCCAGGCAAAGCCTGCCTGAGCTTATGGTATTGTTTGACCAGTTGCTTGCAGTCGAGAATAAGCAGTGGTGAGCCGTGCTGTTCTACCAGCTCCTGGAAGGGCTTCGCTGAGCTACGGGGTTTAACGCTTAATCGGTCCATGTCTGGTTCTCGATGGCTTCAAGAATATACTGGGGCAGTGCAAAGCTTGCCAGGTGAATGGCCGGATTATAATAGCGCGTTTTTATTTTTGCGGCATTGTAACGGTGTTTTATGGTTTCAAGCGGCAAGCTTCGTGCTTTTTCATCATCGCTACCCCAGGCAAAGGTCATGATGCCCCCGATATAGGTGGGCACGGCTGCCGAATAAAAAGTATGGTCTTTGTAGTGCGATTGCAGCCGCTTGTTGGTGGTGACGACTTCATCCAGCTGCATGTAAGCAACACCGTTCTGGGTGACCAGTATGCCGCCGGGATTCAGGCATTTTTTACAGTCAGCATAAAAGTCTGAGGTAAATAATGCACCTCCAGGACCGATTGGATCGGTACTGTCTGAAATGATCACGTCAAAACGTAAATCCGTAGTGTTGACGAAATGTGCGCCATCATCAATAACGATGTTTACGCGCGGGTCATCGTAGGCGCCCGCACTGTGCTCTGGCAGATACTGTTTGCACATCTCTATTACCTGGTCATCGATCTCGACCTGGGTGATATGTTCTACTGCTTTATGCTTGCAAACTTCCCTGAGCATGCCGCCGTCACCACCGCCGACGATGAGTACATGTTTGACTTTGCCGTGTGCCAGTAGGGGTACATGGCTGAGCATTTCGTGGTAGATGAATTCGTCCGCCTGCGTGGTTTGAATAATGCCATCCAGCGCCATCACGCGGCCGAATTTTGCGTTCTCGAAAATGACCAGGTGCTGATGCTCTGTTTTATTCTCGAAGTAGAGTTTGTCAACGCGAAATTCCTGCCCGTAAGCGTCGTACAGGGTTTCTGTGTATGTCTTCACTGTTCCGTTCTGCCGCGCAATTCTTCATATACTTTCATCCTTTGAGGGAAAAAGGCGCGTTTTAGAACTGCGATGGAATTCTCCGGCTGGGCATCGCCGCACATGAAAACATCAAATGCCGCATAGTCGCGCTCTGGCCAGGTGTGGACGCTGATATGGGACTCGGCCAGTATGGCTACCCCGGAAATTCCGCCGTTTGGCGTGAAATGGTGCAGGTTGATATGCAGCAGGGTGGCGCCACAGGCATTAACGCATTCGCGCATCGCATTTTCCACGTGCTCTATATTATCCAGGTATTTTGCGCCCCATAAATCCAGTAGCAGGTGGGTGCCGGCAAATTCTATGCCGTCACGCAGTATAAAATGGTCTTTTGAGGCCGCCAGATCTTCACTCCCGGTTGGGTATGGCTGACGGCCTGATTCTTCGGTGGGAGCCTCCAGCTCCAGATCTGAAGGTTTAACTATTTGCATACGAAACTTCCTCGGTAATAACTTGTGAATTAAACGTTATTACCGGAAGTGATTTCTCACTCTAGAAACAACGCTGCATTAAGGTGGCCATAATTACTTGTGGTAAATTTTGGGATGGTGAATTTTAAGCAAGAGTGGCCAGGAATCAAGCGGTTTTCGCGACATTTCGTCGGTTTTTTTTATTTGTTATCGACTCAAGGCCGGTTATCCATTTGACTCAGACTCGAAGCTGAAAAAGACCTTGCCGGGTTTCCTGATACGGCTTTCTGAATCCATGGAAATATGGATCGAGGTGAAGTGCCTGGTTTGATAAGTGTATATTTATCAGAGAATAAATCAGGATGGCACGCTGCTTGTCTATGCCTCCTCGGGCGTGTCAATGTAGTGATGCTATTGCTTGCGAATCTATCTATACTCCTTTTGCAATCTGAATAAGGAGAGGCATGGTTTATGGCGCCGGGGCAAACACAGACTCCACACATTGACGCATTTAATTTTGTAGCGGGCAGGCCTGTCGCCGGACAATACGAAATAATTACGCGACTGGGTGCGGGCTGGGAGGGCGAAGTCTATCTGATTCGAGAGCGCACCACGGGCATCGAGAAAACGGCCAAATTTTTTTTTCCACAGCGGAACAGGAAAGACCGGGCTTCGCGCTTCTATGCCCGTAAGCTGCACAAGCTGCGTCATTGTCCTATCGTGATTCAATATTATGCGCAGGATACGATTATCTGTAATGGCGCAGCGGTGACGTTCCTGGTGTCTGAATTTGTCGAAGGGGAACTTTTGTCATCATTTTTACAGTCATGCCGGGGCAAACGGCTGTCACCCTTTCAGGCAGTGCATTTGCTGCATGCCATGGCATCGGGTATCGAGTGTATTCACCAGCTGGGTGAATACCATGGCGACCTGCATACCGATAATATTATTGTCAGGCGATACGGCCTCAATTTTGAACTCAAGTTGCTGGACATGTTTCACTGGGGCGCTTCCACAAAAAAACATATTCATGAGGACGTTATCGACATGGTGCGCATATTCTATGATGCGCTTGGCGGACAAAAGCACTACGCGAAACAACCCGCAGAGGTGAAACAAATTTGCTGCGGGCTGAAACGTTCGCTGATCCTGAAAAAATTCAGGAGTGCGGGGCAGCTGCGTGCTTATCTTGAATCCATGAGCTGGTCTTCGCGCTGAACGATAAAATGCAAATCATCCAGTTTCTACATGCACAGCTTGCTGCTGCTGAAGCACAAGAACTGTCGACCGGCTTGGCAATGGTTTACAGTGCTCCGGCGCCAGGCAAGGAAAGTGCTAACGAGGATGCCGCTGCGCTTGTCAGTGTTGAGCCGGATAGCACTGTACTGATCGTGGCTGATGGTGTGGGAGGACAGCAAGCAGGGGATGAAGCAGCGCACATCGCAATAGATTCGATAATCGGCGCGATACGGGAGAACCAGGAAAACCAGTCATTGCGTGATTCAATACTGGATGGAATCGAGCGGGCCAACAGGCGCATTCTTGCCATGGGTAAGGGGTCAGCAACGACGGTTGTAGTGGCGGAAATCCAGCGGAGACAGTTACGTACTTACTACGTCGGTGATTCACTGATCCTTGTTACAGGACAGCGCGGCAGGCTCAAGTTTCAGAATACCTCGCATTCACCGGTGGGTTACGCGCTGGAGTCCGGATTTATTGATGAAGAGGAGGCTATTCACCACGAGGAACGTAACCTGGTGTCGAATGTAATCGGTACTGCAGAGATGAGTATCGAAATCGGGCCGGTGATGACAATATCGCCGAGAGACACCCTGGTGCTGGCCAGTGACAGTTTACCCGACAACCTTTATGTCGAAGAGATTGTTGAAAACGTGCGTACAGGAAAGCTGGAACAGGTTGCTGCACGCTTGACGGGCATAGTTGATCAACGTATGCGCAATCCGGAACCTGGGCTTCCTGGTCACAGCGATGACTTTACCTTCATTCTTTACCGCCCGGTCCCGGGCTGAAAACAAACATTGGCGTTGTCGATACCAGACATAAGATTTTTCTCGCCAAGACGCAGAGGGCGCAGGGGTTTCTATTAACTGCAGGAGCGACTTTTATCGCGAATTGTCGATATTCGCGACTAAAGTTGCTCCTATAAATACCTGTAACTATCTCAGCGTTCTCTGCGCCTCTGCGAGAGCAAAAAGGTATAGCTTTATAAAACCCCTTTGCGTTCTTTGCGCCTTGGCGAGAGAACTTTTCTCTATCATGTTGCCATCTAAACAATGCTATGCAGGCGATTGACTATGAGTATATGCGCTGACCCGTGTCCTCAATGCAGGGCTTTTCCGCAACCTGAATAGTGCTTGTCGTTGATAACAACTGAAACTGTTGCAGCAAATGCTTCTCCACTCATGCTGTCACGGCATGGCTCGCCCTTGATAACAACCTCTATCATGTCGTCATTGCTGGATGCGCTGTAAGTTGTTGTTCTGTTAGCCGGTTCCGGTTTGATGCTCGAGGATGTGAAGCGATATGTTCGTTGGCCGTAGTCGGTAACCAGCAATATGTCACGCTTGTTTGAGATTTCCATATGCCAGCCGGGTTCGTTTCCCAGCGCACGAAAATCTACGCCATTGAGTTTGGCGTGTTCCCAGATTGCCCTGGCGTGATTGTTCCTGCAGCCTGCATGTCTGTAATCGCCGGTTTCGATAAGTGCTTCATCGGCCTTGCTCCAGAAAGTATCACTGCCGTTGGAGTATTTGGTGCCGGAGGCTGATGGTACCTGCGGCAGGTCAATGGTATTGCCCGGCAGGAACAGCCAGATCTTGCCGGTTTCAGTTCTGGCGACAAAACTGAAGTCATCGGGGCATTCATATACGAAAGTCCGTGCCTGTGTCTCGGTGGGGGGTGTTTCAGTTTGAGCTGTATTATCGGGATAGGCGTGTGCGCAACCGTAAAGCGCAATATTGCACAGGATAATGTTCAATGTCTTGTTCATGACTGCTTACTCGTTGTGTATGAATTTGCCCCAGTTCCAGGATTTCACCGGGTCCTTGCCTTGCAGTGCAAACGTTTGCACGGTCATTTCAGGTAATGTAAGAATCATGCAGGTGTGATTGAACTGTGTGCTGCCTGGATTGATAACCAGCACGTCACCGAGCTGTTCGGCAAATACCTGGTGAGTATGGCCGACGATCAATACGTCATAATCCATGTCCTTCAATGCCTGCTGCCAGTATTTTTTCTGTTCCGGGATCAGTGCACCATCGACATCCAGCAGCTTGATGCCGCCATGTTGTGAAGCGGGCGGGTGAGCATGTACAACATAAACGCGCCTGCCTTCTATTTGGTATTCGAGTGCCTCGGGCAGAGCTTCGAGAAAGCGATATTCAGCTGAGTTTTGCTCCTGCCGGTGTGATTCGAGATAAGATTGATCGTGATTGCCAATGATGGTCTGGCAATTGCTTTCAAGCAACAGGTCGATGACAGCCCTGACTTCATCAAAATATCCGGCGATATCACCCGGGCAGATGATGCTGTCTACCTGCTCGCGTTTAAAGATCGATAATGCCTCGGCTACCGGGGCAGGTTTTGCGTGTACGTCACTGAGCAGGCCGATCCTGGTTGACACTAGATATTCAATGAACGGCCGCCATCAACCGGGACTATGTGCCCGGTGATGTAATCGGCATCTCTGACCAGGAACAGGATTGCCTTGGCAATATCTTCAGGCTCGCCGTGACGTTTCAGCGCCGTGCGTTCGATGATGTATTGCTTGGTTTTTTCATCCATATCATTTTCAGGCCAGAGAATGGCGCCCGGGCCTATGCCGTTGACGCGAATTTCAGGCCCCAGTTCCCTGGCCAGTGATTGTGTCAGCATCGCAAGGCCTGCCTTGGCGGCACAATACACCGGATGCCTGCTCATCGGGCGGAAAGCGTGAATGTCGACCATGTTGATGATGCAGCCGTTATTTTCTTTCAAATAAGGCGTTGCTGCCTGTGACAGAAACAAGGGGGCCTTCAGGTTGCTGTTGATCAGGTTGTGCCAGTGGCCGAGCGTAATCGTGCCAACCGGTGTCGGGAAGAAACTGGAGGCATTGTTGATCAGTACGTCGAGGTGGCCCCATATTTCAACCGTGTCCTCTATCAGCCGGCTGTAAATGCTGTCGTCGTCGAGGTCGCCCTGAATGACTGCCGCTGAGTTTTCGCGCTGCTGGTTGAGTTCATAACACAGTTCGTCAGCTTCCTGCTGCGATGAGCGATAATGTATGACAATATTCATGCCGGCAGCATGCAGTGTGCGCGAGGTTTCTGCACCGATACGTTTTGCCCCGCCGGTGATGAGTACCGTCTTTCTGTTGATTTCTGAGTTAGAATCCACTGTTTGTATTCCCGTTCGTTAGTGGTTGTCAGTGCTGCGTTCAAGCACGGGCAGCAAGGGCTAATAATCGCACAAATAAGCAAACCCATCCATTATGACTCAATCCATTGAATCATTGCCTGAGCCTGATGAAGACTCAAGGATACGCAGCCGGGAGCTTTGTTCCTGCATATCTGCAGCCTGTGAACAACAGGGCGGTTCAATAGCATTCAGTGCATTTATGCATATGGCACTGTATCAGCCGGGGCTGGGTTATTACAGCGGTGGTCTGCAGAAATTCGGTGAAGCTGGCGATTTCATCACGGCGCCCGAGGTTTCACCGCTGTTTTCACGCTGCGTTGCACGACAGGCTGCGCAGGTTTTTAACGAGCTGGCGCAGGCTGACATGCTGGAGTTCGGTGCCGGCTCGGGTGTAATGGCGGCTGATATACTGCTCGAGCTGGAACGGTTGCGCGCATTGCCCGGGCATTATTTCATCGTTGAGCTCAGTAGCGAACTGCGCGAACGCCAGAAACAGACTATTATCGACAGGGTGCCGCATCTGGCGGAAAAGGTGCAGTGGCTCGATGCGCTGCCGGAACAGCCTGTCCAGGGCGTGGTCGTTGCCAATGAAGTACTGGACGCGATGCCTGTGGAATGTTTTCGCATAGCTGATGGTGCTGTCGAGCAGCTGCGGGTCGTTGCACGGCATGGCCATTTGAAAGCAGGCTATGCGCAAGCCGATGAGGCCATGGTGGAACAGGTTCGCACAATCGAACAGCGTCGCGGGAATGCCTTCGATAATGGCTATTGTTCTGAATTCAACCCGGCGATAACAGCATGGCTGGCCAGCCTTTACGCGGTTGTTGATAAAGGCCTGGTGTTGCTGATTGATTACGGCTACCCGGTGCAGGAATACTATCTCGACGAACGCGATAACGGCACCCTGGTCTGCCATTATCAGCATCGTGCACATGCGGACCCGCTCTGGTACCCGGGCCTGCAGGACATAACGGCCTTTGTCGATTTCAGTGCAGTTGCGCATGCCGCTGTTGATGCCGGTTTCGAAGTGAGTGGCTACACTTCACAGGCCATGTTCCTGCTGGGCTGCGGGCTGGGAGAGTTGCATCAGGCGCTGGTAAGTGATGACCCCAAGCAACAGTTATTGCTGGCGCAGCAGATCAAGACACTGACCTTGCCGTCCGAGATGGGCGAGCGCTTCAAAGCGATGGCATTGAGCAAAAATATCGATCTGCCATTGATGGGATTTGCAATGCAGGATTATCGAAACCGCCTGTAAGGCCATTTATACTGGAATAATTGATGGAATTACTACAGATAGTCATACTCGCGCTGGTGCAGGGACTGACAGAGTTTTTGCCCATATCGAGTTCTGCGCACCTGATCCTGGTGCCGGTGCTGACCGACTGGCCTGACCAGGGACTTGCCTTTGATGTGGCGGTCCATGCCGGAACCCTGACAGCAGTGGTACTGTATTTTCGTAGAGAGCTGGCCCGCATGCTGGTTGAATGGTTGGCGTCCTTCAAGGGCGGATTGACGCCTGATGCCCGCCTGGCCTGGGCGGTGCTGATCGGCACGATTCCGGTTGGTCTTGCGGGCCTGCTGTTCAAGGACGTGATTGAAACACAACTGCGTTCACCCATGGTCATTGCAGTGGCCACCATCGTGTTTGGCCTGTTGCTCTGGTATGCCGACAGAACGGGCAGGCGCAGCAAGAATGAATATGGCTTGCAGTTACTTGATGTATTGATTATCGGCCTGGCGCAGGCGCTGGCATTGATACCGGGAACATCACGTTCAGGTATCACCATCACAGCTGCATTAATGCTCGGTCTGAAACGTGAGGCAGCGGCGCGTTTTTCATTCCTGCTATCGATACCGGTTATTTTTCTTGCAGGTTCACTTGAAACCATGGAATACCTGAGTGCTGCGAGTATTGAGGATGCGCAGCCTTTGTTGATCGGCGCATTGATCTCTGCCGTGAGCGCATACGCATGCATACATTATTTTCTCAAATTACTCGAGCGTATCGGCATGATGCCGTTTGTTGCCTATCGGCTTGTCCTTGGTGTTGTGCTGGTGGCGCTGTTTATCTGATGGAACCGGTAAATCCTGAATTACGCTATCGGAAACTGTGGCTGGCTATTGGTTATTTTTTAATTGCGCTGGTGATCTTTCTTTCTTTAACCAGCAAGCCGGTTCAAATCGATACTGGTCTGCCTTACCAGGACAAGCTGCTTCATGCATTGGCCTATTTTGTCTTAACCTCCTGGTTTATGCAGATATACCATAGCAGGCATCAGGTGATTGGCTGGCTGATGTTTTTCCTCTGTTTCGGTCTGCTGCTGGAATACCTGCAGGGCTTTGATCCGAAGCGATACAGTGAAGTGGGCGACATGGTGGCGAACGCGCTGGGTGTCGCAGCTGCGCTGGTCCTGTCGAGGACGCGCGTAAGGTTTATGCTGGTCAGGTTTGAGCGCTATATTACCGGGTAGGAAAGTATTCAGCCGCGAATCAGCCGGTTCGCGCCTAAAGCCGCTCCTGGCAAATGAAAGCGATTTAATATTGCTGATTTATTTTTCTATGGCAGCAACCAGTCTTGTGCGCTCTTCCCTGATCTTGTCTGCGAGTTCCTTGTTGCTGTAGCCCGCTTCTACCAGTGACTTGATATCGACTTTCTGCGCTTGTTCAAATGCCGTCCTGAAATACGCACCCTGTGGAAATGTGCTGTGCTCATGACCGGGGCGGCCGCGTGCATCGGCTTCGCTGGCAAGCAGAAACTTTTCAAAGCGCTGTGGTTTTCTGAACGCATCGAGTTGTTCCAGTGTGTTGACGACAGTTGATGGTTTTAATTCCAGTGCGCGATGATAATGCAGGTGAAAACGTGCCGTACGTTCTGCCAGGTCCCGATATTCATTGGGAACGCGCAGGCGTTTGCAGACATCAAGCACGATGTCCGCGCCACGCGCTTCATGCTCGATATGGTGAGGCCATTCTGATTCCGGCGTTACCCCTTTGCCCAGGTCATGCATCAATGCGGCAAAACGCACCCCGGTATCATCGCTCAGCCTGCAGGCCTGTTGCAGTACCATCAGGGTGTGAATGCCGGTATCGACCTCGGGGTGATGCTCTTCGGGTTGCGGTACGCCAAACAGCCTGTCCAGTTCAGGCAGTATGCGTTCGAGTGCGCCGCAGTCGCGCAATACCTCTATAAAACGGGAGGGTGAACGCTCGCCCAGGGCTTTTTCCATTTCCTGCCAGACGCGTTCCGGGACCAGGGCGTCGACTTCACCGTCTGCAACCATTTGTTTCATCAGCTGCATGGTTTCATCGGCAACCATAAAGCCAAGGTGCAGGTAACGTGCTGCGAACCGGGCGACCCGGAGTATCCGCACCGGGTCTTCGGTGAATGCAGGGGAGACATGACGCAGGATCCTGTCATGTATGTCCTGCAGGCCATTGAGCGGATCGATGATCTCGCCTGCTTCATCTTTTGCGATCGCATTGATTGTCAGGTCGCGGCGTAGCAGGTCCTGTTCAAGCGTGACATCGGGTGTGGCGTGCACATCAAAACCTTTGTAGCCGGGCGATGTCTTGCGCTCGGTACGTGCCAGTGCATATTCTTCTTTTGTTTCGGGGTGGAGGAATACCGGAAAGTCCTTGCCGACCTGTTGAAAACCGGCGGCCAGCATGTCTTCGGGTGTTGCGCCAACAACCACCCAGTCTTTTTCCTTGTGCGGATAGCCCAGCAGTTCGTCACGTACTGCACCGCCCACGAGATATGTTTTCATGATCAATGATTAACCCGCATTTCTCACCGGGATTTCGGATTCAGGTGCATCTGTAGTGTTTCTGGGTGCGCGTCTGGACTGAAAAGCATAGCCATAGCTATGGTTTGAAGGAAGGTGCGTGCCCAGAGAGGCTACAGATGTGCATGGAACGAAATAGATGCCTGCGATACAGACTGTATTTGATCGAAATCGAGCTTCGGGTTTTATATTCATGTAGTTACTCGTGTTATGCAGCGTCCTGGTGAGAAATGCGGGTTAACTGCTGAATACAGGATCCTATGTTGCCATAGGACAGGTAAGATTTGTTAAAGTGAACCCCTCAATTATCAAGCTGGTTATCCATCCTGTTCTGTTATGACTAAAGAAGCATTTATTTTTGATGTGAGTGACAGCAGTTACGGTAAATACGTGTTGCTGAATTCTCACAAGGTTCCTGTGGTTGTCTGTTTTGAGGCTGTCTGGTCCGAGCACTGTATGGTTGTTGCAGAGATATTCACGTCCCTGGCCAGGGAGTTCGCCGAATCGTTCGTGTTCGCCAGGGTCGATGTTGATCAGAACCCCGAACTCAAGGAGAAATACAACATCGAGAATGTACCGACCCTGGCTGTTTTTGTTGATGGCGAAGCCGTGCGTTTCGAGGTCGGCGTGCCAGGGGAAAAAGAGGCGCGTGCCCTGCTCAGGGATTACGGTATATACAATGAGTCGGATGATATGCGACAGCGTGCACGCGAATTACATGTCCAGGGCGAAACGCCACAGGCAATCACCCTGCTGGCCCAGGCGATGAAGAAAGACCCGGCGAATACACGTATTGCGCTCGATATGGTGCAGATATTCATCGATATGGGTGAATATGGCGAGGCGGAGTCTCTCTTCGACAGGTTGCCCGAGTCGGATCGCGAAAGTGAAACGGGTAAAAGCCTCGCCGGGCAGTTGTGGATCATCGAGCAGGCGGGCAAAACTCAAGGTGCTGAAAAGCTGGCTGCACGTGTCGCGAATGACCCTGAAGATTTTGATGCGCGCTTCGACCTGGCCATATGTGAAATGTCACGCCATGACTATGAGCATGCAATGGAACAGCTGTTCTATATCCAGCAGCAAGCTCCTGACTATAAAGAAGGTGCCGCTCGCGAAATGATTGTCACGATCATCAATATGCTTGCACCGGGGAATCCGGAGTTTGCGCAGCAATTCCGCCGCAAACTGTCCGGCTTGCTGTCACAGTAAACTCGTCCAATAAAACAGGTTTCGATTATGAATATACCCTGGTATGTAACGGCTCTGGGTGCGGCACTGATATGGGGTGTTCATTACCCGCTGGTCGATTTTGCATTAAAACGTGTATCGGTTTTCAGTGTGCTGATGTTAACGGTTTTGCCGGTAGTATTGCTGATGCCGGTTTTCATACGTGACATCGCACGTGACCTGGATGCCGTGCGGGTATTGCCCGGCATCGAGCAGGGTATGATCGCGGCAATCGGCCTGACCAGTTTGCTGGGGGCGGTACTGCTTTACCTGTCAATTGCCGGCAAGAACGCAACACTGGCGAGCCTGATCGAGATTACCTACCCGGTATTTGTCGCCTTTTTTGCATACGCCATATTCAGGCATGTACACGTTAATGCGAGCGTGATTGTCGGCGGCCTGCTGGTGATGGCGGGCGCGGGGCTGATTATCTATAACAACCAGTGAGTGACAAGTGTTAACAGGGTTTTAACCGCAGAGGCGCAAAGGGTTTAATTATGCAGGAGCGGCTTTAGCCGCTAACCACTGGCCAGATAAGCGATACATAATTCGCGGCTGAAGCCGCCCCTGCAAAACCCAAATTATTTTTTCTCTGCGTACTCTGCGTCTCTGCGGTTATATAAGTTTTTTCACACGATAACCTGATTGTTTACTTCATCGCGGCCTGCGCGGCTTCCAGCGCAACACCGGTGTTGATATCGGCGCCCATCTCGCTGAGCACGGCTTCCAGTGCGCTCAGGCAGAGGAAAATATTCTCCGCACGCGAGCTGTAGCCCATCAGGCCGATACGCCATACCTTGCCCGCCAGTGCGCCGAGGCCGGCACCGATTTCGAGGTTGAATTCATTCAGCAGCCTGGAGCGCACTGCGGCTTCATCAACGCCATCGGGGATGGTCACCGAGTTCAGCTGCGGCAGGCGGTGGGCTTCATCGACAATGAAGGACAGGCCCATGGCTTCAAGGCCGGCACGCAGCGCCAGGTGGTTGTTGTAATGGCGTGTCCATGAGTTCTCGAGCCCCTCATCCTGCAGCATCACCAGTGATTCGTGCAGTGCATACAGGGCATTGACCGGTGCGGTGTGGTGGTAAGCGCGCTTGGCGTTCGGACCCCAGTATCCCATCACCAGGTTGGTATCGAGGAACCAGCTCTGTACCCTGGTGTTGCGCGTGGTGATCACCTCGACAGCGCGGTCGCTGAAGCTGACCGGTGAAATGCCGGGTGTGCAGGACAGGCACTTCTGCGTGCCTGAATAGATGGCGTCGATACCCCATTCATCGACCTTGAGCTCGGATCCGCCCAGTGATGTAACGGCATCGACCAGCGCCAGTGCGTCATGGTCGTGTGCGAGCTTGCACAGGATATCGGCATCGGAACGCGCGCCGGTTGATGTTTCGGCGTGGACGAATGCCAGCAGTTTAGCGTCCGGGTTTGCCTTCAGCGCGTCTTCCGCTTTCTGCGGATCGACCGGCTTGCCCCATTCGTCTTCAACCATGATCGGCGTGGCGCCACAGCGTTCGACAACTTCTTTCATACGGCCGCCGAAAACGCCGTTCTGACAGACAATGGCCTTGTCACCATGTTCCAGCAGGTTCTGGAAAGTGGCTTCCATGCCGGCGGAGCCGGGTGCGGACACCGGTATCGTCAGCTTGTTTTTGGTCTTGAACGCATACTGCAGCATCTGCTTGACTTCATCCATCATGCCGACGAATGCCGGGTCAAGGTGACCGATGCAAGGGCGCGCCATCGCGCCGGTAACACGCGGGTGGACGTCAGAAGGGCCGGGACCCATCAGGGTGCGTACGGGCGGATTGAATGAAGTAATGCTCATGCTTGTCAGCCTTTGGTGATTCGAAAAAAATTGTCGGTATCTTGCCAGAAATACCATTTTTCAACCACCTGTTAGAAATGGCGAAATACCTGGCTGTTTACAGGATCCTTGTTGCCGCTCAATGATTGCGTAGTGCTGCTAAGTCACTATGTGTACTGGTCATGACCTGATCTGACAGTAGCATCTGATGTTTACTCACCGAGATAATCCTGGATGGATTTAAGTTTTTATTTGTCTGTATTTGCCTGGAGCCGTGTAGCGGCAGGCCGATAATAATGGAGCAGTTGATAAGACTGGCTGGAAGAGCCTTGTTAAAACCTTCAAACAAGATTTTCGTCTATCAGTTCGAGCCAGTGTTTTACCGGTTGCGTCGCTTTACTCGCCAGGTGCATCTGGCAACCAATATTGGCGGTGGCAATGATGTCAGGTTGGTTGCTGTGTAGAGCCGATAGCTTGTTTTCCAGCAGCTGTTGCGAGAGTTTGGGCTGCAGGATCGAATACGTGCCCGCCGAGCCACAACATAAATGCGCGTCCTGAACATCAGTCAGAGTGAAGCCGCTATTCGTTAATATTTGCTCGACGACCCCGTTGAGTTGCTGACCGTGCTGGAGAGTACAGGGGCTGTGAAAAGCAACCTTCAATGCGGGTTGTTTCAGTGCCAGTTTTGCAAGGTTTTCATGGCGAAGTATTTCGCTGATATCTTTTGCCAGGGTGCTGATTTTTTTCGCCTTGTCGGCATATGCCGGATCGTGCCTGAGTAATTCAGCGTAGTCTTTGACAACGGTGCTGCAACCACTGGCAGTGATCGCAATTGCTTCTGCACCCTGTTCGATGTGAGGCCACCATGCATCGATATTACGTCGCATAAAATCAAGGCCTTCTTCATGGGCGGATAAATGATGACTGACGGCGCCGCAGCAACCCGCATCTGGCGCAGTGATTAATTCGATGTCGAGTTTTTCCAGGATGCGTGCCGCCGCCTGGTTGGTTTGTGGTGTTACGACCGATTGTACGCAGCCCTGTAATACAAGGATTTTCCGCTCTTTAGTCGGCTTGACTGTATTGTCAGACGCCCGGGGCACCGGCAGTTTGCGTTTCAAGTCTGCAGGCAACAGCGGACGAAACACCAGGCCCAGTTTATATAACATGGCGAAGCGCCTGGGATAAGGCACAATTTTGCGCAGGAGTGTTCGCGGAATTATTTGCAACAGACTGCGCGGCACCTGCTGATCGACAATTTCTCTCCCGATTTCAACCAGCCTGCCATAACGCACACCGGAAGGGCAGGTGGTTTCACAGGAGCGGCAGGTCAGGCAGCGGTCCAGATGTGTTTGTGTCTTGCTGCTGATGGCGTTGCCTTCAAGCACCTGCTTGATCAAATAAATACGGCCGCGCGGCCCGTCCAGTTCGTCACCCAGCAACTGGTAGGTTGGGCAGGTTGCAGTACAAAAACCGCAGTGCACGCAGGATCGCAAGATACTCTCCGCATCCTTGATGTGATGATTGTTTTCAAATTGACGGCTGATGTTGGTTTGCATAGCTTACAGCCCAGGGTAAAGCCTGCCCGGGTTCAAAATATTTACCGGATCAAACGCCCGCTTCAGGTTTTTATGAATGCGCAACAATCCTGGCGTTAATGGCTGAAACTGTCCTTCATGACGAGATGTACCCAGTAAAGCCGCATGGCCATCGAGTTTCGCAGCTGTGCTTTGAATGGTATCGGCAGGCACATGACTTTTTAACCAGCGCAAGGCGCCACCCCATTCATACAGGCAGTCATCATTTTCATAGTCTGCTGGCAGCCCGAGTGACTCAATATCCGAGGCGAGCGAGATTCGCCATAAGGGTTTGTCTTCTTTGAAAAAATCCTGTTGCTGTTCTTTCAGTTCATGCCAGTACCGGGAGGCGCTGTCACTGCTGTCACCACCGATCGTACTGATCGCGGCTTCGACAGCTTTTGTTGCGCCCGATAACCGCACGCGCAAAACTGAATCGTGAAAACTGCTTGCAGAGAGTGGCAGTGGTGTTTTTGACCATTGGTGCAGCTTGTCGAGTGCCTCACTCGCGTTGCATTCGAATTGTTGGGTCGCTTCCATTTCTGCAATCGGTAAAACTTTTAAAGATACTTCCAGAAGTACACCCAGGGTGCCCATGGCGCCGGCCATCAATCGTGAGACATCATAGCCGGCAACATTTTTCATCACTTCACCACCAAAGGTGAGAAGCTCACCTTTGCCGTTAATAATTTTACAGCCCAGCAGAAAATCACGCGCTGCACCTGCATAGGCACGGCGCGGTCCGGATAAGTTGCAGGCAATGGTGCCGCCGAGAGTGGCGTCATTACTAAATGCAGGTGGTTCAAACGGCAGCATCTGGCCGTTATCGCTGAGTACTTTTTCTATCTCGCGTAATGGTGTACCGGCACGAGCTGTAATCACCAGTTCGGTCGGTTCGTAATTAAGGATGCCACGGTGTTCGGAAACATTTAACGGTTCTCCAGTAACCTGTCGACCGTAAAAGGCCTTGCTGTTAGCTCCAACAATACATAACGCGGTCTTCTCTTTATAAGCGCTTTGTACTTGCTGTTGCAATTGTTGGCTTGTATCAGAGTTCATTCCATTTCCGGAAATTTATTGTTAGCGTTGCGACAATTAGAACTAAAATCTTTCCAGTTCGGGAAAGGGTAATTCACCTTTATGCACGTGCATGGCACCAAACTCTGCACAACGATGCAAGCTTGGTACGGCTTTGCCCGGGTTGAGCAAACCGTCAGGATCAAACGCGGCTTTCACAGCATGGAACTGGCTCAGTTCAAGGCGATTAAATTGAACGCACATCTGGTTGATCTTCTCCATGCCGACACCGTGTTCGCCGGTAATGGTGCCACCGACCGCAACGCATAGCTCCAGAATTTTTCCACCAAATTCCTCGGTGCGTTCAAGTTCTCCCGGGTTGTTGGCGTCGTATAAAATCAACGGGTGCAAGTTACCGTCGCCGGCGTGAAAAACATTCGCAACCGGCAACTCATACTCTTTGGATAAGGCAGCGATGGATTCCAGTACTTTGGGTAATTGCTTGCGCGGTATGGTGCCATCCATGCAGTAATAATCGGGCGACAGTCTGCCCACGGCAGGGAAAGCGGCTTTGCGTCCTTTCCAGAAAGTGAGCCGCTCGTTTTCATCTTTCGCGGTGCGCACTTCTGTAGCACCGCTGTGTTTTAATACCTCACGCACTTTTAACACGTGCTCTGACACCTCTTCGTTGGTGCCGTCGAGTTCACATAACAGTATGGCTTCAGCGTCTAACGGATAACCTGCGTGTACAAAGTCCTCGGCTGCGCTGATCGCCAATCGGTCCATCATTTCCAGGCCTGCAGGAATAATACCGGCAGCAATGATATTACCTACGGCTTCACCGGCTTTAACCACGTCATCAAATGCGGCCAGTAATACCTGGGCGCGTTCAGGTTTGGGCAGCAGTTTCACAGTGACTTCGACAATCACGCCGAGCATGCCCTCGGAGCCGGTCATTAACGCCAGTAGATCATAACCGGCACTATCCAGGCCGCTACCGCCGATGGTGAGAATTTCACCTTCGATGGTGATGATTTTTATCTGTTGAATATTATGCACGGTCAAACCGTATTTCAGGCAATGGACACCGCCTGAATTTTCCGCCACGTTGCCGCCGATGGTGCAGGCAATTTGCGAGGAAGGGTCGGGCGCGTAATACAGGCCGAAGCGATCGGCAGCCTCAGAAATTGCAAGGTTACGCACGCCCGGTTGAACACGTGCAATCCGACGCTCGGGATTAATTTCTAGAATGTTTTTGAATTTTGCCAGGCTCAGTAACACGCCCTGTTCATGCGGTAGCGCACCGCCCGACAGGCCGGTACCGGCACCGCGTGCAACCACGGGCACATGATATCGATGGCACAGGCCAAGAACTTTTTGTACCTGTTCGATGGTCTCGGGTAACACCACGACTATGGGTATAGCGCGATAGGCCGACAGGCCATCGCATTCATAGGGCTTGAGGTCTTCTTTTTCGAATAAAACCGAATCGCTGGGAACGATGCTGCATAATTCGTCAATCAGACCGGCGCTGTCTATTTTTGATTCAACTTGTTCAGAGTTATGCATTACGCTGTCATGTTTTTATGGCAGCCGATATCGGTGTTCAATCCATCGGCTTCATTCGTTGATACACTGTTACCAGTGCCTGCTCATCGCCCACGTTGCCCGGGAATATCACGACGGGCATGTTCGGGTAACGCGGATGGTCTTGTGGGCAACGCACCACAGAGCAGCCCGCAAGAATCTGCCCAACAACGCGCGAGGTGCGTAATGCCAGTCCGTCGCTCAAAACATCGTTCGATGTAATACCACCCTTGCTGATCAAAAAGCCGGTTGTCTCTGGAAGATTTCTCACCACATCCATCAGGAAGGCCGAAACCTGTTCGCCAAAGGCGAGACGGGATTGTTGATCATCGAACTGTATTTCTGTGCGGCTAGTATATATCACTGGCGTTATATTGTTTAAATGACAGTCCCCGATGTTTGCGGTGATGTTATTGAGTAACCGATCACGCTGCGTCGAAATTTTTTCGACATCGATTTCGATACCCTGTATTCCGTCGGCCTGCAATAAAGGGCTTAACTGCTGCGTGGTTTTTTTGACGTGGGAGCCGACGATGACAGCACCGGCTCTGCCATCGCGAACATATTCACGCATTTTTTCTGCAGCGACCGGTTGCGGCGGTAGTTGTGCAAGCGCCGTCAGTAAACTTGCCGCGCTGCGAAACAGAAAACGTTTCCCCTGTTGTGCGGCCTGCATTAACTGGCTGCAAAAGTGATTCAGGTCATCCTGGGTTTCACCATCCACCACGCAACAGTGATTATCTTTCAATGCCTGCAAACGTGACAGGGAGTCGCCGCGCACGTCCTGCAGGTTGAATCGTTCAACCTGTGATGCCTTTATACGGCCTCCGGTTTTTTCTTCGACATAATCGGGCAGGTAGCTGTGGGAGTAACTGAACACAGAATCACGGGCGAACTCGGTTTCATGAACCGGCACGGGTTTATCATCGATCATCAGGTAGTGGGTGCTATCGATGGTTTTTCGGCCACCTTCAAAAAAGGCCGGCACGATAAAGTGTGCATCAAACGGCCCCAGTTCTTCTGCGATGACATCGGTTTCAACAGGATAATGGCCACGCAGAGTCGAGTCGGAACGGCTCACCAGTAACGGGTTGATCGTAATACCAGTGTCTTCAAGCTGCTCCAGCGCGGCACGCAAATTAACACAGACTTCGCGTGTCAGGCTTGCCGCCTCGGTTGCACTCATACCGCGGGTGTTGGTGAGCACAAAGAACAAAGGTGCCTCATCCAGCAAACCCTGTTTCAAGCTATCGACATCCCAACGGGTCAACAATAAACAGCTGTGAACTGTTTGCGAACCCGTCGGGTCATCATCAAGCACGACGATTTTTGTATCAGTCATCGGGCATTACCTCGATACACCCTGTCCGGGAAAAACCATCAAGCCGCTACCGCTTTGGTGCTGCTCAATAAGCCTTGAATGCTCGACAGCATGAGATCGGCCGTAATGCCGTTGAAGTGCATGATCTCAGCAGGTGAGGCCGTGGTTTCACCGCGTTTCCAGCAGAATGTATCGCGTTTTGGCGCGCGTGTGCGAATCAGTACGGGCTCGAGTGAAGCGCTTGGCCCGCCACTCACTGCCAACAGGGCATCACCATCGAACAGTGCATTGAAGTGATCATCGTCCATGAACTTGTTGTCCGGCTCTGACACCGTATCCCAGGCGATATCAGTAGGGCGGTACAGGCGGCGCGGATTGACGACTGCAACGATGCGAACCTTGTAACCTTCCTGTTCCAGCTTGTCCCGGGCTTCAAATACAGGCAGGAATATCATGTCGCCGGTGACAGCAAATACCACGGTGCCTTTGCTCCCGGATTTCGATTCGTAGATCTTGGCAGCACCATTTTCGATTGCATGTCGCGATTCTTCCAGTGTCATGTACACCGGTAACGGGCTTTTCGATGCGATAATCACCATGTTCTTGTTGTAGCTGGCCGTGGCATATTCATACGCCACCTGGATCGAGTTGGCATCACAGGGGAACAGCGGGTAGCTGTTGCCATTGCGCATCATTGCCGCGAAATAATTTTCAATTTCCGGGCGCTGATGGGTCCAGCCATTACGACCTTGCTCCAGAGCGCCGGCAGTGAACATCGAAACCAGTGACGGCGTTTTGCGACGCAGCTCGGCCATTGCCTGGGCTACCGTTTGCATAATGGGCCAGCCATTGATCGCAAAAGACTCGTACGATAACCAGATAGAGCGTGAACCAAACAATGCAAGACCTGCTGCGAAACCGGCACAGGCATCTTCATTCAGAGGTTCATACACCTGGCCATTCGGCTCCTGGTTGTAGAGCGGGTCCTGACTCGGGTGACGGATTTTCAAAGCGTCATTGATGTTTTTCATCGCAGAGGCTTCATTGCCATCGGCATTAGTGACCACGTAATCTGGATCCGATAAGCCCACTTGAGCAACCAGTGCACCCATCGCGGTCGAAGGCACGGCCTTGTCGCTTTTATCAAACTCGGTCATTTCCAGTTTGGGTAATGGTGTAAATTCCAGTTCGCCTTCGGTGACGACGGTTTTCGCTGCGGGACCGCCACCGGCACGGCTCAGATTATCGCGTACCAGCTGCCAGGCTTCTGCAGGCAGGGCGCGGCGTGTCAAGCCATCAATGATGTGTGGCTGATCGAGTGTATCTGCAGGGTACAGGTTATGCGATTTGGCGCCTACCGTGTGGACACCGGTACCTTTCAGCTGCTTGATGATGAAGGCCGTCAGTTTTCCGTTCATTGCAGATTGTGCTGCACTATCGATGCCCGCAAGTACGGCTCTGGTAAATGCCAGGCGCTGTTTCAGGGAGAAACGGCTGCTGTCGACGTAAGCACCGGTCTGGTTGCTGTCATCGAAGTCTCTGGCATCGACCAGAACGACTTCTTCAAAGCCGTGGCCTTTCCAGTAATTCGTCATCTGTTCATTGTCATGCAGTGACACCATGGAGTGATGCTCCTGCGAATAACCGTTCCAGATCAGTACCGGTAGGAAGTTGGTAATTTCAGGATAGGCAGTGTGGAAGTGCATCATCGAATTCAGCACATAGGGTTCGCCCATGCCGCCGTCACCTATAGTGACAGGAAATAATTTATCTCGATGCAGGTAGGCGCCGGCCATGGCGAAATGCTGCCCCTGTCCCAGTGGGCCAGCGGGAGCCAGCAGGCCTGGAATGGCACCGGAAAGATGGCCCAGCAGACCGTGTTTTTCACGGAAACGCTGCATCATGTCGTCAACGTTATTGATACCCATTTCTTCGAGTGAGCTGTCGAGAAGCATCGAAGAATAAAACCCGGGGGCGTGGTGCCCGACTTCAGTGACGATATTGGTGTGTCCCAGCATCATCAGCGCTGCATGTGCTTCTGCGCTGGAGGCAAAACCACCGGGATGACCGCTGCCCTTTGAGCCGGTGAGTTGCAGCGTGAGATAACGCAGGGCATCTGCCGCCAGTAATGTCTGGTAAACAGCGCTGTCATCGTTGCTGTTCTGGATAGCGCTCTGGCCTTCGCCAATGACTGGCTGAGCTGCATAAGTGTCGAAATCAGGCCATTTATCACCGTAATGCTGAATGCCCTGACAAAAAGCCGGGATGGTTGAATTAGTGTTGTTACTCATGGTGCTGCCCTCATTAAGTCAGAATACTATTAAATTTCACATAGCGATTATAATTTCATAATGTGAAATATTGCTTGCAAATGAAAAGCGGTGAATGCTTTATCACCGCCCGTATTTACCGCTTGTGTTTACATTAGCTTAGACTTTATAATTTTGCAATACATAATCGTTTTCACAATATGAAATATTTAACATGTCCTCTATACAAGTAATCGACCGTTGCGCGAGTTTGCTCGATGCCATTAGCCAGTATGAAGCCCCGGTCAGCCTGAAAATTCTCTCTGCCGACACCGGCCTCCATCCTTCGACCGCATTTCGTATTCTAAGCGCGATGATGGAAGCCGGTTTCGTCGAAAAAGATGCTGCGGGGCATTATATGCTGGGGAAAAAACTCGTCAGCCTGGCCGGTAAGGTTCGACGTGGCGTTGACCTGAGGGAGCAGGCGCTCGACATTATGCAGTCTTTGCGTGATGTTATTGGTGAAACAGTGAATCTCACCGTACGGGAAGGTGACGAGGTCATTTACATTGAGCGCGTTACACCCAACCGCATGATGCGCGTCGAGCAGGTTATTGGAAGCCGAGCACCCTTACACGTTACCGCTGTTGGTAAACTCATGCTCGCCGAACTCGGTGATTACTTTATACAGGCTTATGCAAATCGCACCGGCCTCGGCCGTTTTACACCACACACCATCACGACTGAAAAAGACCTGTTGAATAGCGTTCATCATGATAAGCAACAGGGTTTTGCATACGACAATGAGGAAGCAGAGGAGGGTGTGGGCTGTATCGGCGTCTTGTTATACGACGGCAGTAAAAATGTTGTTGGTGGCTTATCAATTTCTGCGCCGATTGAGCGCCGTAAAGATGAGTGGGTAAAACTGGTTCAGGATGCTGCCAGGAAAATTTCTGAACGGCTGGGCGGGTAATTATTACACAGCCTGAATGGCACTATGCTGGCAGGATCTTGTGCAAACAGTGGATGATCAGTATCTTATCAGGCGAGTTATTCAAAGTCGGCGAGCAATTTTGCGCAGGGCGTCATACTCGGTCTGCCTGTTATTGCTGCCAAGATAGGACGGTACGGTCATGTCGATCGATGTCGGCTCGTGTGCACCCTGCTGGCAGACACTGTCGATTTTCAATGAATTGTAGTTATCAAGCGAGAATGGTTTGCCCGGGAACCATTCCAGTGTGTGTGCCTGTATTTTGCTGATGAAATCGGGTAGCGCAATCACGCGCCTTTTCAGGCCAAGTGTTGTGGCGGTGTATTCAACCAGTTGTTTCAGCGAGTATTGTTCGGGTCCGCATAAGTCAAAACGCTTGCCAAAGGTGGACTTGTCATCGAGCGCCTGCACAAAACGATCGGCAACATCGCCGACATAAACGGGGGCAAAGCGCGCATTCGCACAGGCTAGCGGAAAAACAAAGGGTGTTACCCTCAACAAGCCGGCAAAGCGGTTGAAAAAGCTGTCGCCCGGGCCGAATATCACGGACGGTCTAAAGCTGGTTACTGCCAGGCGGTCGCTGGAAAAGGTATGCAGCGTGTTCTCGCCTTCACCTTTGGTGCGAAGATAAAAGCTTGGCCCCTTGTTGGCGTCTGCGTGAAGCGCGCTCATGTGTATGATTCGGTGAATGTGTAATTTAAGACATGCGTCGAGGATGCTTTTTGGCAGATCAACATGAACCTTGCGGAAGCCGTCACCATTGTGCTGTTTTTCGTTGAGTATTCCGACCAGGTTAATAACAGCATCCATTCCTTCGATATGTTTTTCCAGTTGTGTGCTGTCAAACACGTCCGCCTCAATCAGTTCCACGTTTGGAAATACCAGCAGGTCACGGTGGTTGTTGCGGTTTCTGGTCAGGATTCGAACACGTTTGTCAGAGGAGGCCAGTCGGCCGGCTATATATTTACCGACAAAACCTGTCCCGCCAAGTATGCATACGGAATTGTGCTTCATATCAAGGATAGATGAACTGAGGCTGTGAAATAGGGTCTACTTTATCACAAGCGAGTAGCGGTTGGATGTTACAAGGAAGAGGCATATTTTTGTTCGAGCTGCTATCATTCACTCACAACAGGGACTGGTTGATTTCAGGTTTCACCAAGAAAAAAAAGAGGTAATAATAAAATATGCTTAGAAGAGCATTGATAACAATCGCGACCTTACTGCCCACAACAAACGCTCTTTCAGCCGGGCTTGACCTTAAACTCAGTAGTGAAACAGCAGAAGTCACTTTTCTGACACAAAATTCCACATTTGGTTATGGCGGCGCCGATATAGGTATTGGCCTGTTTATTAATGAAAATGATGATTTCCTGGTCAATGGATCCATCGTGGTTTCAGGCAGCGGCACCGGTGATGTGCGCGCACTGCATTTTGGTGTGGGCGGTAAAGCCTATGGGGGCAGGATTGACCTGACAACGAACAACCCGAATGACAGCGAACCGAGTGGCGGCGCCATCGCTGTAGGTGGTAATTTGCGCTATGTGTTTCCATCAAGTACGCCGATCGCTATTCTGGCTGAAGGTTTCTGGGCGCCGAGCGTGACCAGTTTTTCGGATTTTGATGGACTTATTGAATACCGCTTTGCACTGGAGCTTGAAGTGACGCCGAGCGCGCGTGCCTATATCGGCTACAGGGTGCTGGAAGTCGAACTGGATACAGGCCTGGAATATAAAATGGATGACAATGCGCATATTGGCGTGCGCTTTGCTTTCTGATGTTCAGTTTCATTAATTATTAAAAGGCGGGGTGACTCGCCTTTTTTTATGGGGATGGCCATGTCTGGAAATACAAGACAGATCGATAGCTTGCTTGAAATCATGGTTGCGCTGCGCGACCCGGAGAAAGGCTGTCCGTGGGATATCGAGCAGACATTCAAGACGATTTCAGCCTATACGATTGAAGAAGCCTACGAAGTTGCCGATGCCATCGAGCGTATGGACATGCATGATCTCAAGGATGAACTCGGAGACTTGCTGTTCCAGGTTGTGTTTCATGCGCGCATGGCGGAAGAGCTGGGTGAATTCAACTTTGACGATGTTGCTCGGGCGATCAGTGAAAAGCTGGTCCGCCGGCATCCGCATGTATTCGGCGATGAGGTGGCTGGAAGTCATGAAGAATTACATCGTGCCTGGGAGCAGCAAAAGAAAAACGAGCGTCAGGCCAAAGAGCTAGAACACAAGAGCGTGCTTGATGGCATCGCATCAACCATGCCTGCTTTGCGCTGGTCGTCAAAGCTGCAGAAGCGGGCAGCGCACCATGGTTTCGACTGGGAAGATGTTGCGCCTGTGTTCGACAAGCTGCAGGAAGAAATCGGGGAGCTGAAGGCTGAGATAGAGCACGAGAATAACCAGGAAAGAATCGCAGATGAACTGGGTGATATCCTGTTTGCCTGTGTCAATCTGTCGCGTCATCTGGATGTAAACCCTGAACAGGCACTGCGTGATTCCAATATAAAATTCATCTCGCGCTTTACCGTGGTCGAGCAGCTACTGCAGCAGGACGGCAGGGTAATGGATGACTGTAGCGTAGAAGAGCTCGAGGATTACTGGGAAAAAGCGAAAGCTGTTTTAGCCGCGAAATACGCAAATTAACGCAAAGAACATATTTGTTAGATCTTTTGCGTATATTGCGTTGTTAGCGGCTAAGTGGTTTTTTTATTTCCCATAAAAAAAGCCGCTCGTCGAGCGGCTTTAAAACGATCACCCAGGACTCTATTTAGATAAACAGAGACTGATCGGCATCTGATGATTCTTCGAAGTAGGTAGCTGCACCTACGAAATCACAGCCTTCGATGAAACCTTTAGGGTCATGACCGAACAGCTCGACTGTCATCTGGCAGGCGAGGAACTTGACCTCGGCTTCCTGGCACAGTTCGCGCAGTTCGGTAATTGAGGCGACGCCACAGTTGCTGATGGTTTTCTTCATCAGGGTTGTAGCGATGCTGTCCATGAAGGGTATGTTCCACAAGACGTTAGGGATTTTTGGACCCCAGTCGATGCTCTTGAATCCTTTTGGACCAAAAGGCATTTTCATCGGCATTGCCGGGTTGGCCATCGGTGTTACCTTGAGAACGCTGGTGTCTTTGAGCAGCAGGTTCAAACCATAAAAGGTAAAGAAGATAGATACTTCCATACCAAGGGCAGCAGCTGTACTGCCGAGGATGAACGGAGGATATGCCCAGTCCAGAGTTCCCTTGGTAGCAATAATGGTCAGTTTACGTGTATCTGACATGATATATTCCTCGGGTTAAAAAATAAGGCAGTCTTCTGACTATTCGGGTTAAAGAGGTACTACCATACTCCCAAATATGCTGTTTATGCAAGTCGTTTCGTCATGTAAATGAACGATTTCTTGACTTTGCCGGTTATCCGGCCGGTCAAGGAAGCGGGCGAAAGGAAAGCTGCAATATGCTCTACAGCTGGTTATGGAACACTTTCCAGGCCAGCCGTGCTGTTGTCAATCAGCACACTCCACTCATTCCTGGAGCTGATTGGCGGAGAGCATTGCATGCCCTCGCAAACGTAGGCCATTGTTGCCTCAGATGCTGATTTTTCTGCGAGTGACGGCGGCAACTCACTGTCTGCCGGTATCGCGAAAACATGGGTGCGGGGCATGAACCGGCCTGTGGTGGGCTGCAGCCAGCTGGCCAGTTGTTCAGCGGAGCCGCGCAAAATAACGATCTGCGGTGGAGTGAGGTGCGAATCGAGTGCTTCGAGCAGGCTGCAGTGTGAGATGGCGGCATGGTTGATGCTGCTCCACGCGGCTTTCAGACAGCGTTCCGCGGCATTGATATATCCCGGTTCGGCTAACAGAAAACCAAGCAGCATCAGGCTTTCGGCGGCAATGCCGTTGCCTGAGGGTGTTGCATCATCGCTGTAGCTCTTGCTGCGCTGAATCAGCTGCTCGTGGTCATGGCTGGTGAAAAAGAAACCGCCACTGGTTTTGTCTTCGAACTGCTCGATTAAAACGTCAGCCAGTTGCTGTGCCCACAGCAGCCACTTGCTGTTCCATTTCGACTGCAGCAGTTCGAGCAGGCCGCTGATGATAAAGGCGTAGTCGTCAAGGTAGGCGTTCAGGTGTGCATGCCCATCCTTTGCGGTTGCCAGCAAGCGGTTGTTCTGCCAGAGATTGTCGTGGATATAGTCAGCGGCACTGGCAGCGGATTCTATGTATGCGGGCTTATCGAGTTGCCGCCCGGCATAGGCCATGCCGCGGATCATCAGCCCGTTCCACGAGGTCAGGATTTTGTCATCTAGGCCGGGATGGATGCGCTGTTCTCGTACCCGGTAGAGTTTTTTTCGTGCGCATTGCAGGCTTTCACGGACGTTGCTCTCGCCAAGACCGGACTTCTGAGCGAGATCTTTATAGCTGCGGAAGGCGTGAAGGTGCCAGTAGCCTTCAAAGTTGGCGGGTCTGTCCAGTCCGTAGCGCTGGGCCAGCAGTTCATATTCGCTGTCATCAAGATGCGAAGCCACGGTTTCAGGGTTCCAGATATAGAACTTGCCTTCCTCGCCTTCAGAGTCTGCATCCAGTGCTGAATAATAGCCGCCAGTGTCCGATTGCATTTCTCGAATGACCCAGTCTGCAGTTTCTGTGGCGGTATCCTTATAGATAACATCGCCGCTGATGCACCAGGCCTGGGTGTTGAGCCATAACAGGGGGCCGTTGTCATAGAGCATTTTTTCGAAATGCGGAATCATCCATTGCTCATCCGTGGAATAGCGGCAAAATCCGCCGCCGAGGTGGTCGAACAGGCCGCCCGAAGACATGCGCTCCAGTGTGAACAGTGCGGTGTGCAAGATCCGCGCATCAGGATTCCCGGTTTCGCAGGTTCGCGCCCAGTGTTTCAATGCGCGTTGAATAATGGCCGGGTGAGGAAATTTAGGCGCGCTGCTATAGCCGCCGTACTGGCTGTCGAATTGCTGCTCGATCTGGTTGCGCGCAACATCGAGCGGTATTGATCCCAGATGTTCAGAAGCCTTGCTGTCCTCTGAGGCGATCCGCTGGAAAACATCTCTCAATGAATTACTCTGTTTCTCTATGTCCGGTTTTCGTGTGGTATAGGCATGTGCAATATTCTCCAGCAGACGGGAAAAGGCAGGCAGGCCATGTCTCGGTGTGTTCGGAAAATAGGTGCCGGCAAAGATCGGCATGTGGTCCTGCGGCGTCAGAAAAACGGTCAACGGCCAGCCGCCCGGGCGGCTGGTCAGCATCGAATGTGCGCCCTGGTAAATCCTGTCCAGATCGGGGCGCTCTTCGCGGTCTACCTTGATATTGATGAACAGGCGGTTCATCACTTCGGCCGTAGCGGGATCCTCAAATGACTCATGCGCCATGACATGGCACCAGTGGCATGCTGAATAACCGATGGATAATAATATCGGTTTGTCCTGTTCGCGGGCTGCGCACAGGGCTTCTTCACCCCACGGCATCCAGTCGACCGGGTTGTCTGCGTGCTGCAGTAGATACGGGCTGGTTTGAGTTGAAAGCTTGTTCATCTTTTAGTGCCTGGAATTGTGTTATTGCAACAGACTAGCAAACTGGCAGAAATAAAATTCCACGATTATTTGCTGTTATTCAAGGCTTAACTGAACTGCGGAAAAAATAATTGAAAAAAAGTTTGAAAAAAAGCGCGCACACTTATGAAAATTGCTGTAGTATCGCGCTCCGCGAAAGGGCAGTCTTATGCAGTTTGTGAAAACAAATAATTTAAGCAAAAGACTTGCGCAGCAAAATTTATTGCTGTTATAATTCCGCTTCTGCGGCCCGAACTATTTACGGGTCGTTGTTCTTTTACAAATTGGATCAGATAGTTTGTGTGGGTGCTTGCGTTGGCGAGATCAAGAAACAAGTCAGAAGCTTTCGGTTTTCCGAATTCAGGCTGGCAACAGGTTTCTTGCTTGCTCAAGGTAAGTAACCTGTAAATTTATTTTGAGTATTAAACTGAAGAGTTTGATCATGGCTCAGATTGAACGCTGGCGGTATGCTTAACACATGCAAGTCGAACGATAACAGCGGAAGCTTGCTTCCGGCTGATAAGTGGCGGACGGGTGAGTAACGCGTGGGAATCTGCCTACTAGCGGGGGATAGCCCGGAGAAATCCGGATTAATACCGCATACGCCCTACGGGGGAAAG
>Ga0209536_100002050_pt1 | contig 32854 bp, 28 predicted proteins | sample DeeMarSeWOR28_12_FD_187461 | JGI IMG/M metagenome (GOLD analysis project Ga0209536, IMG submission 187461) | Marine sediment microbial communities from White Oak River estuary, North Carolina - WOR-2-8_12 (SPAdes) (version 2) | ecosystem: Environmental > Aquatic > Marine > Intertidal zone >... | reverse complement strand
ATTGAGGGAGAGGATGAGAAACAAGCTTTCGAAGCATTAAACGAGCTAATCTCTCAAAAATTTTATGAAGATGATAAATAGTCGTAGCAGTAAAAAAGAAGTTAAATTGGATGTGGTACCAATCGTGCATGGATTGGCTATGGGACCGATCTATCATTTTCGAAAATTTGCATTTGCTATCGAAGATTTTGATTATATGATTGAGAGTGTTGATGGAGAGATCCAAAGATTCAGAGCAGCCTGTAACAAAACAATTTTATTCCTAAAAAAAACCAAGAAACTTAGTGCAGATATCTATGAGGATGAATTCATCGATATATTTGAAAGTCAGATTGCACTTTTAGAAGATAGAATTTTTCTTGAGGAAATTGAGATTCATATAAAGAAAAACCAATGTTCAGCTGCATTAGCCGTCTTTACTGTTTTCAGGGAAAAAATGGATTATTTCATGGGATTGGAAAACGCCTACTTTCGGGAACGGGCCTTAGATATTCAGGATCTCAAACATAAATTGCTCCATGCAATTTTTGGTTTGGGGACAGAATATCAAATTTCTATACCCTCTATTATTTTTGCAGAATATTTATCTCCATCAGATACGGTACATTTTAACAGAAAATTGATTCTTGGGATTGCAACTGATACAGGTGGAAAAACGTCACATGCAGCCATTATTGCCAGATCACTTAACCTTCCTTACATTATAAATAACAAAAATCTATCTACCATCGTACAGAACGATGATTTTACGATTATAGATGCATATACGGGGAAACTAATTTTAAATCCCACCGAAGAGACCATCGCATTTTTTAAGGATCAGAAGACGAAGTACGCAAAGATTGAAGAAGGTTTGCTGAGAGAATCTAAACTACCGACTAAAACAGTAGATGGGGTTAAAATAGATGTCATGGCAAATGTAGAATTTAGTCATGAGATAAACGATATATTAAAAGCGGGTGCAAGTGGTATTGGGTTATTTCGAACAGAAGGAATTTTTCTTGAAAAGAATAGATTGCCGGATGAAGAAGAACAATACCAGGTCTACCGCCGATATTCTGAGGAGATGAAAACAAATCCTGTCATATTAAGGACCTTAGATGCTGGAGGAGATAAAATCTTAAGGCATCTGGAACAACCTGAAGAACAAAATCCATTCTTGGGATGGAGGGCTATTCGATTTTGCATAGATGAAAGGGAAATTTTTAAAACACAATTACGGGCCATTCTCCGCGCGAATGTAAATAAAAATATTAAGATTCTTATTCCAATGGTTTCATGTTTGGAGGAAATCAGAGAAACAAAAAAGTTAATTTCAGAATCGAAGAAGGAGTTGGAAGAACAGGGTAAAAAATTTTACCCTGATACAGAAATTGGCATAATGATTGAAATTCCGGCTGCAGCTATTATGTCGGACATTTATGCACAGGAGGTTGATTTTTTAAGTTTTGGTACGAATGATTTGACCCAATATTCACTTGCAGTTGATCGAACCAATCAGAAAATTGCCCGACTCTTTAATGATATGCATCCTGCGGTCTTAAGATTGATGCAAACGACCATCAATAACGCAAAGAAACTGAATAAAGAAGTGAGTATTTGCGGAGAATTAGCCGGTAATCCAGAAGCAATTGTGATCATCCTGGGGCTTGGTTTACGAAAATTGAGCATGAGTCCCTATTTGATACCTAAAATCAAGAAGATTATACGTTTATTATCAATTACAGAGTGCGAAGATTTTGTTAAGCAGGTCTTATCATATTCATCTGCCAAGGAAATCATGACACATACAAAGAAATTCTACGAGCAGAAAATTTCTGCCACAGAATTACTAATCTAAGGGAGGTCATATCGCATGTATTCAGTGGATAAGGAAAATTTTAAAAGATATCTTATAGATTTTCCAAAACAGATCGCCGAGAGTCAGGAAATATTTTTAAAAAACGATTTGCTGCTAAATAGAACATTGCGAAATATCATTTATTTAGGTATGGGTGGTTCAGCGATTGCTGGCGATTTGATTAAAGAGGTCCTTTTCGATGATCTAAAGTTACCTCTGCAAATAATCCGCGGATATGAACTGCCGGGATTTTGTTCTGAAAAATCCCTGATTATTGCCTCTTCTTATTCAGGAAATACGGAGGAAACACTGGCGGCAGTTAAATCAGCAAAGAAGACGGGTGCACAAATTGTAGCAATTACTTCCGGAGGGGAACTGCACAGAGTGGCCAAGAGGAACAAATGGCCGGTATTGAAGGTCCCGGAAGGAATTCCCCCCAGGCAGGCATTCGGGTACTTATTTTTTCTTGCATATCAAATTGTGCTGAAAACACTTAAAAAAAAGATATCCACTGAGGAATGTGAATATCTCACACACTTCTCTGAATCAATGGTTCAGATCAGTGATGAACAAAGTGTGGAGGGAAAAGCTTTTACAAAAGATATTGCTTTACGAATAAAGAATAAGATTCCGATAATATACTCCTCTGCTCCGTACCTGGCTACTGTGGCCACGCGGTGGAAAAATCAGTTTCAGGAAAACTCAAAATCGATGGCATTTAACAACGTTATTCCTGAAATGAATCATAATGAAATCGTTGGTTGGGAGATGGGATCTTTACCAAAAAAGAATTATATAGTTCTTTTTCTGGAGTATGATAAAACACCTCCAAGGATCCAGAAACGCATTCAACTTACAAAGAATATTATACAGGACCGGGGCACAGAAGTGATCGAGATTTACGCTGAAGGAAAAAATCTCCTGGCAAATGTGATTTCACTCATCATTAAAGGTGATTGGATATCCTATTATCTGGCTTTATTTTATGAGAAAAATCCGGCATCTATTGTTAATATTGATTATCTGAAAAGTGAATTGAAAAAAGAGAGTTGATGTTTGGGATGAAACGAATATTGTCGTAAATTAGCGAATTCAATTTTAGAAAGGGTACAGATGGCAGATTACATCTTTAGTTCTGAATCCGTGACGGAAGGACATCCTGATAAGGTTGCTGATCAGATTTCTGATGCAATACTTGATGAAGTTTTAAAAGAAGATCCGTTTGGCAGAGTTGCCTGCGAAACGTTTGTTACCACGGGATTGACACTGGTTGGCGGCGAAATTACGACAAAATGTTATGTTGATATTCCTCAGGTTGCGAGGGGTGTAATCAAAGATATCGGATATACAGATGCGAGATATGGATTTGATTATGAGACTTGTGCTATTCTTACATCACTCGATCAACAATCTCCCGATATCGCTCTTGGCGTTGACAAAGCAGGAGCCGGAGATCAGGGGATGATGTTTGGATATGCCACAAAAGAAACGCCTGAATTAATGCCATTGCCTATTCACCTCGCACATTCAATTACAAAACGATTGGCTGAGGCAAGAAAAACGAATGAAATTCCTTTTTTACGCCCTGATGGGAAATCTCAGGTTTCAATAAAATATGTTGATGATAAACCGGTTGCTGTTGAAAGTATTGTTGTATCAACACAGCACGATCCGGATGTGGATTCTGATACAATCCAAAAGGAAATTATCAATAAAGTAATCAAGAAAAGTATTCCCAAAGAACTTCTTAAAGATGATACTATAAAGTATTTCATTAATCCTACGGGTCGCTTTGTTATTGGGGGGCCTCAGGGTGATGCCGGTCTCACAGGACGGAAAATTATTGTTGACACATATGGTGGTGCATATTCACATGGTGGTGGTGCATTCTCCGGAAAAGATCCGACCAAGGTTGATCGCTCAGCATCCTATTTTGCGCGATATGTAGCAAAAAATGTCGTTGGTGCTGATCTTGCTGATAAATGTGGTATACAGGTGGCCTATGCTATAGGAGTTGCTGAACCGATTTCTTTAATGGTAAATACTTTCGGTACAGGCAAAATTGAAGATCAGAAGCTTTCAGAATTACTATTAAAACTATTTGATTTCACTCCCGGTGGTATTATTGAGACACTTCAATTATTAAGACCAATATATCGTAAGACAGCATCTTATGGCCATTTTGGGAGATCTGAAAAAGAATTTACATGGGAAAAAACAGATCGGGTTAAAGATCTGTTAAAAGAGGTGTAACAGGGGATTTATTTGGTTCTGTACTCACGCATGTAATATCGCATAAATATATTTTCTACTTCAAGTTCTTTTGCTGTTTTGCCTGCTTTCGTACGAATTTCTATGATATCCGAGAGGGAGAAAGGTTCGAGAATCTTTAATTCTTCTTTATCCATTTCTTCCGTATGACCATACTCGAGGATCAGGATGAGTTTGTTCAGACGTATGAATTTGAAATTATAGACAACAAAAGGTTCAAATGCCTTACCGGTATCTTTTTCTATTATTGCCATGACCTCATCAAGTTCCATTCTATCCTGATAGGGTTTCCGGGAGGTTAAAGCATCAAATACATCAGCAACTGCGAGAATTTTACCACCAAGAGGTATATTGTCGCCATTGACGCCTTCAGGATATCCCTTACCGTCAATTCTCTCATGATGGCTGGCCGCAATTTCAGGGATTGACCGGTATTTTTTCAAGAAATGAATTTTATTGAGGATACTTTTAGTCAGATTTGCATGCCGTTTGATTATTTCATATTCATCTTCAGAAAGTTTTCGATCTTTGAATAGCACGACTTCCGGAACACCGATTTTTCCAATGTCATGCAGGAGTCCTGCAAAACGAATGATTTCCATTTGCTCTGCATCAAATTTCATGATGCGCGCTATTTCAAGTGCATAAAGCGTTACTCTTCGTGAATGACCAGCTGTTATATAGTCACGTGTATCGAGGGTGGTGGACAGCGTCTCAATAAAACTTGTGAAGGATTTTTGCTGCTCTTCATAGAGCAGGGCATTTTCGATAGCTGATGCAGCAATAAATGATATGGCTGAGAGGAGTTTTTCATTTTCTTTTGTAAAGGCCCCACCTTTTTTATTCAAAACCTGAAAGACGCCGATCGTTTCATTGTAGAGGTTGAGAAGTGGCATTGCCAGAATAGACTTTGTCTTATAACCGGTTTTTTTATCTACCTCCGGATTAAATCTATCATCTTTATAGGCATCCGGAATATTGACGATTTCTCTGGTCTTCCACACATGACCTGCGATTCCCTTTTCGGCAGGAATTCTAATTTCTTCGTCCAGACCGATAGCAATCTTTGACCAGAGTTCTCCTGAGTTTTCATCATATAAAAACAAGGTACAACGGTCGGCATTCAAAAGAGCCCTGACCTCATCCATAATTTTAAATATTAGTTTTTCGAAGTTTGTTTCAGAGGCAAGGTTTTTAGTAATATTTAAAAGAGCATGAAGGCGTTCCCGCTCAAGTTTAAGCTTCTCAATCTGACGATTTAATTTATCGATAGATGGAGAATCTGAGCCATTTTTTGATTTAGTCGACATCTTCATAGTCTATATCTTCAATATCATTTCGGTTTTTTAGATCGGTCTCTTTTCTGGAATTTCCCCGAACGTGTGGATTGGTTTTTGCAGGTGTGAGAAACCGTTTTACCAATCGGTAGACAAAATATCCGATGATCGCTAGTATTAGAAGTCTGAAAATACCCATATGTTTACTCAGATTTTATGAGGAACATAATAGCGCGTTCCGACTGTATGCTGATTTATTTCATACAGAATATCCTGATAATCGCTTTCGTTATGAACGAAATCAATATCATCTGTATTAATTACCAGTAGAGGTGTTTCATTATAATGAAAGAAGAACTTATTATACAACTCATTTAGGGCCTGAATATATTCTTCACTTATATTTTTTTCAATTTTTCTGCCTCTTTTGCGGATATATTCCATGAGGTGATTTGTGGATGCCTGAAGATATATAATTAAATCTGCCTTTACGATATCTTTTTCCATTATTTTTGCCAGGGCATCATATAATTTCATTTCTTTTTCGTTTAGATTAAGTGTGGCGAAGATCCTGTCTTTGGCAAATATGTAATCGCTTACAATGCATTGTTGAAAAAGATCATGCTGATGCAGATTTTGCTGTTGTTGATAGCGACTTAAAAGGAAAAAGATTTGCGTCTGAAAGGCATAGTGTTCAGGGTCATTGTAAAAATCTTCAAGAAAGGGATTTTTCTCAAACTCTTCGTAAACCGCTTTCGCGCCAACTGTCTGGCTTAATCGTGCGGTCAAACTCGTTTTACCGGCACCGATGACACCTTCAATTGCGATATATCGTAGATCTTCTAAAGCCATATATGATTACCAGATTAAATCTAATTTATGAATATTCGACCGGTCATTACATAAGAATAGAATATCATAAATTGTTTTATCTTGCTCAAAATATACAAAATTCTCATCAATTTCTAATAAAGGCTCAAGGATAAATCTTCTTTCGGCGTACTGCGGATGCGGAATTTTTAAATCAGATCCATCATAGATGTAATCCTGACAAAAGATAATATCAATGTCAATTTCCCTTGGGCCCCAGTGACTTGTCTGTTTTCGACCGATCAACTTTTCGATTTTTTTGATAGATTTTAACAATGCTCTTGGAGAAAGGGAGGTATCAAATTTTATTATCGCGTTATAAAAGTCGGATTGATTTTTGTTCCCCCATGCTTCAGTTTCATAAATACTTGATTTTTTTATAATCGTACCAATTTTTCCTAACTCTGACAATGCTTTAACGAGATAATCATGTCGCGGTTCGATATTCGAACCGAGGCCAAGTATATAACTATAGTTCATATTAAATGTTATTATATCCTATTGAAGCGACTACAAATTAATTTTCTTTGTTTCTTCTAATTTCAATTTCGATATGATCGAGGAATCCTTTCAGTGGTACGTGTGGTTTGCGTACCCTGATAAGAACGCTATGAACATTGAATGAATTTAGAATCTGATCAGCGATCCTTCCGGCAACCGTTTCCAGGAGTTTGAATTTGTAATTTTCAAAAGCATCTTTTGCAAGGGAATAAACTTTCCGATAATCAACTGTATTTAACAAATCATCTGATTCAGCAGCCTTCTTTAAATCACATTCTACTTCAATATCCAACTCGAATCTCTGACCAAGTTCACGCTCTGCTTTATAGTAGCCATGATGGGCATAAAATACGATATTCGAAAGTTTAATTATATCCATAGACTGATGTAAGTGTCAGGCAGATGCAAACACAAATTCTTTTTACGAAGCCTAAATATATAAATATTGGTATTTTATATCAAACGAAATTAATTCAGGATAAAAATAAAAAAGGCGATCAGAGATCGCCCTTTTTTTATTAGTACATGCCTTCCATGCCACCACCAGGAGGCATTGGAGGAGCAGGTGCTTCTTTCTCGGGTTTGTCAGCGATTAAACCTTCTGTCATAAGGAGCAGACCTGCAACAGAGGAAGCATTTTCCAGTGCAGTCCGGGAAACTTTCGTCGGGTCAATAATTCCCGCTTCCATAAGATCTTCAAACTGCTCTTTAGCTGCATTGTAACCATATGCCCCATCTTTTTTCTTGACTGCCTCCACAACGACGGCACCCTCTTTACCAGCATTGACAACGATCTGGCGGATCGGTTCTTCAATAGCTCTTTTGACAATTTCAACCCCGATTTTATTATCAGCGTCACTTACTTTCATTTTATCAAGAGCGGTTAACGTCCTCAAGTAAGCCACACCACCACCAGGAACAATACCTTCTTCCACGGCAGCTCTTGTTGCATGGAGAGCATCTTCAACTCGCGCTTTTTTCTCTTTCATTTCTACTTCAGTGGCCGCACCAATTTTGAGCACTGCCACTCCACCGGCAAGTTTTGCTAATCGTTCCTGCAATTTCTCGCGATCATAATCGCTTGTTGTGCTTTCAATTTGTGTTCTTATTTGACCAACACGACCCTTGATATCTTCAGCTTTTCCACCACCTTCAACAATCGTGGTATTGTCTTTATCAATTGTCACTCTTTTTGCAGAGCCAAGGTCTGAAGTTGTGGTATTCTCAAGTTTGAAACCGGCTTCTTCACTAATAACACGTCCCCCGGTAAGAATAGCAATATCCTCCAGCATTGCTTTACGCCGATCACCAAATCCAGGTGCTTTTACGGCAGCAATTTTCAAAGTACCTCGCAATTTATTGACAACCATTGTTGCCAGGGCTTCACCTTCAATATCTTCTGCGATAATTAAAAGACCTTTACCCATCTGAGCAACTTTTTCTAATACCGGCAAAAGATCTTTCATATTGCTGATCTTTTTATCATGAATGAGAATCACCGGATCATCAAGGATCGCTTCCATATTCTCGGCATCGGTTACAAAATAAGGTGAGACGTATCCACGATCAAATTGCATACCTTCGACTACATCCAGTGAAGTTTCGATCGATTTGGCCTCTTCTACTGTAATAACACCATCTTTTCCAACTTTTTCCATTGCATCAGCTATTAAATTTCCAATAGTTTCATCATTATTGGCAGAGATAGCGCCAACCTGGGCAATCTCTTTTTTACCGGAAACTTCGCGACTCATTTTTTTCAATTCATCAACGATTACTCCAACAGCCATTTCTATGCCTTTTTTCAGTTCTGTCGGATTCGCACCGGCCGTTACATTTTTAAGACCTTCATTATAGATCGACTGTGCTAATATCGTTGCAGTTGTAGTTCCATCCCCGGCAACATCACTGGTTTTGGATGCTACTTCTTTCACCATCTGCGCACCCATATTTTCCATCGGATCTTCGAGTTCAATCTCTTTTGCAACTGTGACACCATCTTTTGTGATGGTGGGAGATCCAAATTTTTTATCGATTACGACATTGCGTCCTTTTGGCCCGAGTGTTACTTTTACAGCCTTTGCCAGCTGATTGATACCTTTCTGTAAACGTGTTCGGGCTTCACTATCATATTCAATGATTTTAGACATGATTCCTCCAAAAATTTATTTTTATTATATTATTGCCAGTATGTCACTTTCACGTACGATCAAATAATCTTTACCATCTATCGTTACATCCGTACCTGAATATTTTCCATAAAGCACTTTATCACCAACTTTTACTTCTAGTTTTACAACATCGCCAGAATCGGTTACCCGGCCGGCACCAGCAGCAACGACTTTTCCCATCTGGGGTTTTTCCTTTGCAGTTTCTGGTAAATAAATACCACCACTTGTTTTGTCTTCAGCTTCAAGAGCTTCGATGACAACACGATCAGATAATGGTTTAATCTTCATATAAACCTCCTTTGATATTTTTAATTACTAATTATTAGCACTCTCTGTGAACGAGTGCTAATTTACGAAGATTATTTTTTTGATTGCAAGAAAATTTTTACTCTATAAAATTTTATATCTTTTGTAAAATAAATCTGTTAAACTATCTTTATTTCAGACCAATATTTGTTATCAAACAGATAAACAGTTTTTTATTTAATTACCAGGGTCTTGTTAAAATGAACCTAAAAAAACTTATTTTGATATCCTTATCGGTTTTGTTAGTGCTTATTTTTATTGCGTTTATCGGTCTTTATATACTGTTCAGGTCTTCATTGCCGCAACGTGAGGGAGAAATTCAATTGAGTGGTATTCATTCGGAAATATCGATCTATTTTGATGAGAAGGGGATTCCGCAGATCTGGGCTGACAATGAAGAAGATGCCTGGTATGCGGTAGGTTGGTTGCATGCCAGTGACAGGTTATTTCAGATGGAACTGACCCGGCGGGTTGCGTATGGCAGACTTTCTGAATTTTTTGGAGATTTAACTCTGGATTTTGACCGAAAGCAACGGATAATAGGTCACCACGTAATTGCTGAAAAAGATCTGGTAAATCTGAAGGATTCCTCCAGGAGATTTCTTGAGGCGTATTCAGCGGGTATAAATCAGTGGGTACGTCACGTCACAGCATTACCGTTTGAGTTTCAGGTATTGAATGCAGAATTCGAGCCATGGTCTGTCAAAGATTGTCTGGCAATATTCAGTTTTCAGACCTGGTTTATTGATGAATTGCAAAATAATGAGGATTTTTATCTTCGCCTTGAAAAGGAAACTGGGAAGAGAAAGGCTGATGAACTTATCCCTTCATATCCGAAAACAGCGCCAAAAACAGTGCCACAGTTTGAAAAAAAAGATAGTGATCAAAGTGGACCTTTAGTCAAATATGCTGCAAATTTCCAGATAAAAGAATCAATTGTTCAATCCCTTTTCTCTTTAGATGAATTCCCGTTTGTGATGACCAGAGGTTCGAATGCCTGGGCAGTTTCAGGAAGTAAAACCAGTTCCGGGAATGCACTTTTCTGCAGTGATCCACATTTAGAATTAATCAGATTGCCACAATTCTGGTATATTATTGGTATACATACCTATGATAGTAATATTGAAACAGTGGGTATTACTTCGCCGGGTATACCACTTATTGCCATGGGGCACAATGGGAAAATATCATGGGCCTTTACAGCTGCCGGCACTGATGTTACGGACGAATATATTGAAAAACTTAATCCTGAAAATCCGAATGAGTATCTTGTCGAAAATACCTATGAATCATTTGAAACAAGATCAGAACTTATAAAAATCAGTGGAAAGGATTCTCCGGACACGCTCCAGGTTAAAATTAGCAGACATGGGCCGGTTATTTATGAGAACGATACATCAAACACGGTTATTTCACTCAGATGGGCGGGTTTTGATTTTTCGGTGTCCGAAGGAATCCGGGCCGGTTTTCAAATGCTTAAGTGTAATAATTTTTCTGAATTTCGTAAATGGATTACCAATTTTGGTGCATTGGATGCTAATTGGATGTATGCTGATCGGCGGGGAAATATTGGCTATCAACTAGGAACACCCATTCCTGTTCGCCGCGAGGGAACGGGGCGTAGTCGAATGAACGGCTGGGACGGCAAATCTGATTGGTCTGGCTATTATCCGATAGAAATGACACCTTACGCTTATAATCCCAGCAGAGGCTGGTTGGCTACATGTAATAATCAGCCTGATGATGAAAATCTGGATTATTCGCTTAATGGAAATTTTGCAGATGATCGCATCAGACGCATCAGTGAATTACTCTCCCAACCTGGTACAGTATCCACCATAGATATGAAGACATTTCAAAATGATCTCAAATCCAGTGCACTATTAATGTGGAAAGAAGAAGTCGTTAACATTTTAAAAAACATCGATGAAAATGATTGGGCTAATAGAATTGATCAGTGGGAGAATACTGCCGGATTATCTTCGAAAGAAGTTGCCCTGATTGAGATCTGGCTTGCTTTATTGAAGGAGAAAACCTTTGCCGATGAGTTTCCTGATCTCAGCGGTAAGTTTTTAAACAAATTATTGTTTCGAGAAAGAAATTTTTACAGCATTTACCGCAATAACAACAGCACCTGGTTTGATAATATTCAGACAGTAGATAAGGTCGAAACACGGGATGAACTCGCCGGAGAAGCAATGCGAAGAGCCTTAACTTTAATGGCCGATCGATCCTGGGGGGAGGTAAATTCGCTGACAATGGCACATCCACTGGCTGCAGTGCCTCTATTGTCATATTTTTTATCTCTGGAGCGAGGGCCTTTCCCGAGGGAAGGGACAAGTGGTTCATTAAATAACTCGATATCTTTCTGGAATGATCTCGATGCGTTTAAAACCGTGGCCGGTCCCAGTTGGCGTTTTATTCTTGATTTTGATGATATTGACGGAGCGCAAATGGTATTACCTGCAGGACAGTCCGGACATCCGCTGAGTGATCATTTTTTTGATTTTTATAATTTATGGGAAAAAGGAGAGTACTGGACTGTGCCATTTTCGAAAGATAAAGTCGAATCGTTTGCTGTTTCGGTTCTCAGATTTGTGCCCGATTCTGATTAGAAAATTTTACCACGGAAAGACACGGAAGTTCACAGTGCATTTTAGTAATTAAGTATCCCCGGCAAAATTAATGCAAAAAATAATTGATTTACATTGTGATACGATTGGACGAATTCAGGCAGGGGTAGATATCGATACAGCTCAGGCCAATGGTCACATTGATATTCCCCGCTTGCAGAAGGGAAATGTAGGATGTCAGATTTTCGCCTGCTTTGTTTCGTCAATGGTGCCTGAAAAAGCTGCATTTAATGAAGTTGTTAAACTATTAAGTCTGGTTGAAGAATCCTGTAATAAATATGGAGATTATTTTCAGAAAGCAGAAGAAGCGGAACAAGTTCAAAAAATCCTGGAAAACGGTAAAATAGCCATACTACCGGCAGTTGAAAACGGGTATGCGCTCTCAAATGAGTTAAAAAATCTTGAAACATTTCGCCGATACGGGACCAGATATATGACACTTACACATATGAAAAATTTAAATTGGGCTGCATCCTCAGGGGAATCTGCTTGTGATTTCGCAGGATTGACTGAATTTGGTGTAAAAGTAATTCATGCCATGAATGAAATGGGAATGATCATTGATATATCCCATGTGCATGAAAGTACGTTCTGGGCTGCTCTGAAGCTCACCCGGCGCCCGCTTATTGCTTCCCATTCAAATGCCTCTGCTCTTTGTGCGGCCGCTCGAAATTTAACGGATGATCAGATTAAGGGTATTGCCGATAATGGCGGCATGATCGGCATTAATTTTTATCCCGGTTTTCTGGATTCGTCATATTTAGAAGGTAATTTTGAGAGGTGCAGCGAGTTGTTTGTCGCTTTTGATACAATTGAGGAAAAATACTGGCAACATCCTGAAAAGCGGTTGACGGCATATCATGAATTAGGAAAAGAATTCAGAAGTAGAATGGCCGATATTCAAATCGGGTACGAGGTTATTATCGATCATATATCCCATATTATTAGACTGGTGGGAGATGACTTTGTCGGATTTGGTTCTGATTTTGATGGATTACCTGCTCTTCCTGAGGGTATGGGTGGATGTGATATCTTTCCATCAATCATTTCATTGTTAGAGGAAAAGGGATATTCCGAAAATACCATAAAGAAAATATCTCAGGATAATTTTTTAAGGGTATTAGCGGAGAATGATTAAAAATATTGGTTATAAGGCTAAATTTTGCTAAGTGGTTGAATGAATTTAACCACGGATTACACGAATTAAGCACGAATTACACGAATTTTTTTAAATTACTTTTTATTGGAATTGAATTTTTTAATATTGTTATGTTTCGTACATCTGATACAAAATTGTCTTCAATGGAAAACTTTTTTAGTCTAAGGCAGTCAGTATTACTCATTTTATGTGGTCATTTGTTATTAGGCATCGGCTATATTGCATTTTTACCACCGTGGGAAGGATTTGACGAGACAGCGCATTATTCATCGATGCAGCAGATTGCTGAGACAGGCACAATTCCCCGCTATGGATCAGCGGTCCTTTCTGCTGAGGTCGAGGGTTACGCAAAGAAAGCTCCCTTTCCGTATAGCGGTTCTCCGCCGGTGGAAGATAACGGTGGATATACCTACAGATCATTTTTCGAAGCACCGAAAGAAATAATTGAAGAAGGTCGAAAATTTATTCGCAATCAGCCCTTTCATCCGCGTCAATTTGTTGAGGGTAAATCAATAAACTGGCAGTCACAACACCCACCTCTCTATTATTTAATACTCTCACCCATTTATCTCATAACAAAAAATTTAAGTTGGGTAGATCAACTTTTTATATTTCGTTCTATCTCATTTTTGTTTGCGTGGTTGGCCCTGGTCATCGGCGCATTATCCTTTTTTGAGGTATTAAAAAATAATAGTAAAAGGATGGAAAACCATACTTGTTTTTGGGCACTTGTCGGAATTGGTATCTGGCCACTTATTCTACCGTCGTGGTTTACTGATATGGCGAGGATGGGTAATGATTCGTTGTGTGCTTTTATTATTGCCCTGTTATGGCTGGTACTCGTAAGATATGAAAATAAGCATAACTTTACTTCATATATCATTATTGGTGCATTGCTGGGGCTGGGGTGTCTGATAAAAGCATTTTTTGTTCCAATCGTTGCAAGTGTTGTAATCTATCTCACTAAATTACATTGGGTTAAAGAAGGAATGCAAGGGCTGAAGGTTAATGTCATAAGAACAATGTTAATGCTTGTTATCATATTTATGATAGCGGGATGGTGGTACTATTTCAATTGGCTCGATTATGGTATTTTATTGGGATCAGATGAACTGATACGTCTCAAAAATATGGGTGGAACAAAGGATAATTTCTTTAGAAATGTTTCCCTTTTAGCCTGGTTTCGTGGTCATGCGGCGGCTGTCACAACTTTTGCCTGGTCCGGAAGCTGGTCGTTTGCTCGTCCGAATTACATTTTTCTCGCTCCGATGAGTTTGATGGTACTTTTTCTTTTATGCGTCTTTGGTTGGCAACTCTACAGATTGCCTGTGACAAGGCTTGAGTGGTTGCCTGCATGGATAACGTTACCGATTCTGTTCGGACTCAGTTATCATGTTGTTGTAAGGATTGCACTCATTGGCGAAGGTCGTGGTACCGGTGGGTATTATCTTCATTTTCTCGTCGTACCTTTGACGATGGCTTTGGGTGTTGTATTAAAAAAAATCTGGTACCATTCCAGATTAAAAATTATTACCTACATCTTTTTTAGTTATGCAGTCGCCTTTTCTGCAATTATGATTTATGTGCAGCTCTTGTTGTTTAGCGGAAAATTACATATAAAGGGAGACAGTAAGTTTTACAGGCTTACAGACTCTGTTGCCTCACTTTTTGACTTTCCGGATATCCTATCTCATTTGAATGTAGTCGTTTTTCCAATTTTTGGGTTTATTTTGCTCACCGGGGGGGTAATATTAGTAGTTTTTGGATTGAGAATAATAGGTAAGACCGGTCTGATAAACAGAGAATTTACTGATGACGGGACTCCAGAAATTCCCTGAAGGTGTCCAGATCGTTTATTTGTAATGCACCGATGTCATCAATTATTTCCTGATAACTTTCTGAAACTCTGCCGCCAATGATTATTTTGACAGATGAGGGTAGAAGGTTTCGCAGTTTTTCCAGTTCAAGTTTTAAATAGGGATCATTGGCCGGATAGACAATACTGAGAAGTACCAGATCAGCCTTTTTTATATTAATTGCAGAAACGATTTCCTCAGCAGGTAAATTTGGTCCAAGATATATCACCTGCCAGCCTTCCGATGCAGCAACCAGGGCGGTGATCAATGCACCCAATTCGTGAATCTGACCTATGGGTGTTGCAACAATTATTGACGGAGCATTTGGCGAAGAGCGATAAGATATTCTTAAGTTGTGTAAAAAAGGTTTTAAAACAGCTGTTGCCAAATGTTCATGCATAACTCTCAGAGAACCATCTTTCCATTGCTCGCCAATGCTGGAGATGATCGGTAATATGATTGATTTTATTAATACAGGTTGAGTTAATTCAACAGAAGCCCGCAAAAGTGCCTCCTCAAACTGTGCGGCATCAAAGTTTCTTATTGCATTAAGACACTGTTCAAAATGATATTCAACACTTCTATTTGAGTTTTCTTCGACGCGACTATTATCTTTATAATCAGAGCCTTCCGCTACCAGCTCTTTCAGAGAGTTTATATCCAGATCACAAATACTACTAATGGTATGGCCGGATTTAATGGCCTTCTTCAGCAAAGTCAGGCGATAAATATCCTCCTCAGAATATAACCGGCGATTGGTTTCAGTGCGTAGCGGCTCTATCACCTGATAGCGTTTTTCCCAGGCGCGAATCACATGCGTGCTCAAACCTGTTTTTTGAGCAACTGTCTTTATCGGATATCTTTTCGTTACATTCATATCCAAATATACATTATTGTCTAATATTTGTCAAATTTATAACTAAAATATTCTGAAGATGTATGCCTATATAAAACAACAATATAGAGAAATTAATCAGCAAATAATTAAAAAAAATTCAAATAATATTTGACAAATATTAGACAATAAGTTATATTATGCTCAGATTTTAAGACAATAATTAGACAACAATTCATTTAAACAAACCTTAAGGAGGTTAACATGTTAAGTAAGTCAAAGTTTTTTCTTTTAGCTTTATTGTCTTTAGGACTAATTGTGATCGGTTGTGATGACGATGATGACAATCCAATGCAGCCAGCACCGGGTACATCAAATATTCGTGTAATCCATACCAGTCATGATGCACCTAATGTAGATGTAAAAGTGGATGGTGCAGTCGCTATATCTGATCTTGCCTACGGTGAGTCATCGGGATATGCAACATTGAATGAAGGTTCAACCAATATCATGGTTGTACCAACTGGCGCAGATGCACCCGTTGTGATCGAAGCAGATGTTATTCTCGAGGCAAACAAAGAATATACGACTATCGCAGCTGGTGCCTTGGCATCGATCGCACCCGTGGTTGTAGAAGATGATCGTGCTTCAGTAAGTGGTCAGGCAAAAATTCGTTTTGCACATATGTCACCTGATGCCCCTGCTGTTGACATCAAATTAAACGATGGAAATGGTGCAGTTGTTTTCGGCGATGCCGCTTTTGGAGATGTTGCTGACTATATAACAGTTGACGAGGGTGCATACACATTTGCAGTCACCGCTACTGGTTCAACAGATGAAGTTATTGTTTTTGATCCGGTTACAGTAACCAATGGAACCGTATATACTGTTATTGCACATGGCACGCTGGATGACGGAGATGCTTATCCATTTGGAGTGAGAGTTTTTATTGATAACGGTAATGGTGATCAGTATGTAGATTTAACATCTTCCGGTTCGGCCAATGCAATGGTCATTCACGCCTCACCTGATGCACCGGGTGTAGATCTTCTGGTCGATGATGCTATTGCTGGAACGAATTTAGAATTTCCGGATAATACTGGCTATCTTACTTTGTCAGCTGGAATGCATAATATCAAGGTCAATGTAACAGGTACTGCAACTACGGTTATTGAAGCTGATCTTGATTTTGAAAAAGATAAGAGCTACTCTGTATTTGCTGTTGACTCGGTATCCAGTATTGGTGCGCTGGTAATTGAAGATAACTTGGCTGCTCCTGCATCTGGTAACGCACATGTACGTTTCATCCACTTATCACCAAATGCACCGGCTGTTGATATTACAACGACAACAGGCGCAATTGTTTTCGGTGATAAGTCATTCAAAGAATATACCGATTTTACTCCGCTGGCAGCCGGCAGCTACGATCTTCAGGTAAGAGTACAAGGAACCTCCACAGTCGTATTGGAACTCCCGGGTATTGCCTTAGAAGATGGAAAGATATATACCGTTTTTGCCAAGGGATTTGTTGGTGGAAGTGGTGATCAGGCTCTCGGTGCAGAGATCATCGTAAATAATTAATTAACACTTGATGTTGTCTTAACAAGTGAAGAAAAACCCGGTCCTAAATTTGGGAACCGGGTTTTTTTTTGCTGCAGAGTCACAGAGATTATTTTATAAATGAGACGCGATGAATCGCGTCTCTACATTTATGTTTTGATTGATTCTCAGTGGGTTTCGAGACAATGTGCCATTATTTATTGTTTAGATTTGATTCAATTTTGCTCATCGTTTGTTTTCCGAAATCCCGTTCAAATTCATCATTCGATTGATAAGTATAGCCAAAACTTTCTCTCCAGATACTCTCTTTCTCCATACAAAGATATAAAAAAACATCCTCATGCCAGGTTCTGAATGCATCATACATCACTGAAAACATTTCAATTTTTTTCTGATCCGGATAGGTCAATTTTCCGTGAGGATCCTTAACAAGCTCCATTTGCAATGTTTTTGTTGGATTACCAAGATCGCGGATCTGTTGTACTACTGGTTTGATCAGAGTAATTGATCCAAAAGAGACAAAGAGAACCTCATTTGTGGTAAATGTATCCTGCAGATTTTGTGCGATTTGTTGATAATCGTTTTGCCATCCCTGATACCAAACCAGGGGATGAAAATGAAATGCCACTTTTATGTTCTGATCGGCTATTGTCCTTGCGGAGGCGATCCGTTCTGCAAGGGGAGCGGTGAAATGTTCTTCATTTCTTATTATGACCGGTGTGTTCAACGACCAGCTGCAAACAATATTTTTGGGGCTCTGGTTTTCCGTAAAATAGCGGATGTTATTTGATTTAGTTTTGAACTCCATCAGGATATTCGGATGCTCAGCTGCGAAATTACAGAGGGCATCAAGAATACCGTTACGGTTACCCCAGGCCATTGAATCGGAGGCCTGACCTGTCCCGAAATGATAGAAACGAGTCGGATCTATCTCAATATGATCCAGTTTTTGCTTGATATCCTTTTGAATGAGTATATCTTTACCGTAAAATGTCTGAATTGTACAATAGCTACATCCAAAAACACAGTTTTCGACGGCATCAATAGTGTGCAAATTGCAGCATATCGTTTTTTCTGAGGCTACGGGACACATACCGTGAATTGTACTTTTTGAATTATCCGGTACAATGCGGTTTGGGATTCTGGATTTTGGAGTAAAGAGGGGGTTATCCGGATATCGTTTTTCCTGCTGCTTCAATTGATCCAGGTAGAACTGCAACTTATTTAAAATATATTTTTTGTCATTCCTGGTAAACGGTTCAGAAGCGTTTGCATTTGATTCCCACCAGATTTTTATGTCCTCTTCACCCCACATGCTGAGATCCCTGGTTGCCTCAACGACCTGACGAAATTCCTGAAATGTAAATTTATAGTGATACGAAATATCCCTTATAAATTCCCTGTGAAAATCATCAAGTTTCTCGTATAAGGTTTTGTTCTTAAACGTCTTAAACTTATCTGAGTAATCTCTTTTCTTGCTCATTATAATTTTGATTATTTGTTTTTAGGGGTGGGCATGCGGTATAACGCGGCCTACGACAGAGGGCAGCCCCTACAGTCTATGTCTTCTATATCTAATTCTCAGTCATTTATAATACCATGGAAAAATAACGTGTAAAAATGTTTAACATTAATTAAATTTACAGCAGATAAACTTGATTGGCAAATTGATGCACTTTGAAAAATAATATAGACTCGGAGGATAGTATTGAAAGTAGGATTGGTCCAATATTGCCCTGTATGGGAAAACAAGGCAGCAAGTAAATCAAAAATCCGAGATCTTTTAAAAGACATGTCAGGAGATGTGGATCTTTTAATTTTCCCGGAGTTAACACTGACCGGTTTTACCATGCGATCCAAAAGATTTTCAGAAAGAGAAAACGGTGAGAGTATGATTTTTTTTGCAAATTTGGCGGTGCAGTATGCAACGCATATATTTTTTGGATTTATTGAAGAAGATGGCGGCAAGTACTTTAATTCAATGATTCATCTCGCACCGGATAAAAAACAAAGTTGTAAATACAGAAAGATTCATCCTTTTTCATATACGGGCGAAAACAGACACTATTCATCCGGCACTTTACCGGAAATTACAACTGTTAAAGGACTATCAATTGGTTTGAGTATTTGTTATGATCTGCGATTTCCGGAATTATTTCGATATTACGCAAAGGAAAGAGTTGATATGATTATCGATATTGCCAACTGGCCTGTAGATCGAATTGATCACTGGTATAGTCTGTTAAAGGCCAGAGCAATTGAAAATCAATGTTATATGGTCGGTGTTAATCGCATCGGAAGTGATAAATCCATCGATTATCCTGGCTGGACTTCTGTTTTTCATCCGTTTGGTCAGGAATTATTATGTTGTAAACACGAAGAATGCGTTAGAATTGTAAATATTGAGAAAAATGAAGTTACAAAAACAAGGCATAACTACCCATTTCTCAATGATATACGTTTGATCTAGAACAGATTATCTTTTCTTTGCGAATTTGTTATAAATTATTTACTTTTCCGTTCATTTTGCACTAAATCACATTTTTTGAAATAATCTCCACGTAAATTTTAATAATTAGATACTGGATACTGGATACTGGATACTCGGTTCATAATCCTCGATGCGCGATACTTGTTTCTCAATTATCAAATCCTCTTTTATGTGGAATATTGATCTGAGAAATTTAGTTTGGCATTGAATTACTAAAGATCTTAGAGGATCTTATGTTAGAAACTTGAGTATCGAGAACCCAGCATCGAGTATCCACCATCAAACAAAGGAGGATGGGTGAAAATATATGTTGATAATCTTTCTGAAAAAGTAACTGAGGATGACCTGAGAAGAATTTTTGAACCGTATGGTGAGGTTGAATCCATCGAAGTCTTCAAGCATCAATTTGGAGACAGATCGCGAAGTTTTGCTTATCTTGATATGCCCAGTGATGAAGATGCACTGAAGGCGATGGAGGCTCTCTATGGTACCAGTATTAAGGGAAATCAGGTAAAAATTAATCAAGCACGATCCGGTCCAAAAGACAGACGTCATAGTGATCGTGGCGGAGGAAGAAGAATCACCGATCCACCGGCAATTTGATAAAGCTGACATCTATAAACCGCATCCGGACCTGAATGTCTCCATCCTCTCGAGATGCCGTTCACACCGGAAGGCAGACTGCCCGCCAACCGGCAGTGATCCGCGATCGGGTTAACGAGATCTTCGGCATAGCAATGTTGAAATCCTTCCTTAACAAAAAAAAATCTAATTGATTTTAGATTTTTAATGTTAGATATTTAAGATTCCTAATTTGCTTTAAATTTAATTCTATAGTTATTTCTTATTTAAAAGAAGATAATTCCAATATTACTGTATGGATGTTGGTTATTTGATTCATAAATTTATCTTTGTATAGAAATATCTTAACTAAAGAAAGGGTAGAAGATGGAAAATTTTATTGGGCGTATGTTACGCGCAGCAAAATTAGATGTCAGTTTATATGAGGAAGTTGAGGCGGATGAAGGGGCTTTGCCTCAGGCAACACTTGTGGTCGTGCTATCGAGTATTGCCGCGGGTGTTGGTGGGATTTTCACTTATGGATTTATGGCTATTATCACATTTACCATTTCAGCCCTGGTCTCATGGTATATCTGGGCTTTTTTAACTTATTATATAGGTACTAAATTTTTACCAGAACAGAAAACGGAAGCAGATTACGGACAGTTGTTAAGAACACTCGGTTTTGCCAGCACTCCGGGTATTATAAGGATAATCGGAATTATTCCGGGTTTTCTGGGGATCATAAATTTTATTGCCTCCATATGGATGCTGGTAACAATGGTTATTGCAGTCCGTCAGGCCCTTGATTATGAGAGTACCTTACGGGCTGTAGTAGTTTGCGTCATTGGTTGGATCATTCAGTGGTTAGTGATTATGATATTCTATGCTCTTTTTGGTATATCATTCAGCCTTTAGAAATGGATATGTTAAAAGAACTTGTTTTACAAAACAGAAGTTGCAGAAGGTTTTTTGAGTCTGAAAAAATAGAATCTGATACTTTAACAGAGCTTATTGATCTTGCCAGGTATTGTCCATCCGGAGCAAATCTTCAGCCTCTGAAGTTCATGATCCTTAATGATGAAGAGCAATGTTCGAAGATTTTTCCATGTTTAGCATGGGCCGCGTATTTAACTGACTGGGACGGGCCCGCCGAAGGTGAAAGACCACCTGCATATATTGTTATATTAGGTGATACGTCAATAAAAAAGGAAATTGATTGTGATCATGGGATAGCCTCACAGACGATTCTCTTAGGCGCTTGTGAAAAAGGCTTGAGTGGATGCATCATCGCATCAATAAAGCGTGAGAAAGTACGTCATGAATTTCACATTCCTGAAAGATATGAAATACTTCTCGTCATAGCGATTGGCAGGCCAAAGGAAAAGATTGTAGTAGAAAAGGTGGGGCCGGATAATAATATTAAATACTGGCGGGATGAAAATGATGTGCATCATGTTCCTAAGAGAGCGCTGGAAGATATCATTGTTGAATTCTAAATGCAAATTCGGGAAAGTGGGTGGCAAAGGTAAGATATATCTATTGTCCACGAATTACACGAATTAACACGAATTAGTTACTTACATATAATTTGAGAAAATTGTCATTTATGAAACGAATGAGTGACTTGTGAGCTACGATGTAATAGGATTGAATTTTCCATGACTAAAGTTTACAAAATTAAAGTTATTCGATATATTTTTCTTACCTTTATTCTCATCTTTACACTCTATTCATCTTCTGATGCTCAAGTTAATGATCAAAAAAAAAGCGCTGGGGCAAGAGGTGATAGTATCGTTGTCAAGCTGGTGACGATTGGGCCGGGGGATGAGTTAACCTCATGGTGGGGACATACAGCGGTAATCGTCGAAGATAAGACGTTCGATGTCTCAAGATTTTACAACTACGGTTTGTTTTCATTTGAACAGGAAAATTTTGTTTCCAATTTTATCATGGGCAGACTCATTTTTTGGGTGGGAGCCTGGAATACAAGAGATGCCTTAGCCCACTACGTCAGTTTAAATCGCGATATTCGTTTTCAGATTTTGGATCTTACTCCGGATAAGAGGGTGGAAATAGCAAGCTTACTGGCAGAAAATATCCGACCAGAAAACCGGGAATATTTATACGATCATTATCTTGACAATTGTGCGACAAGGGTGCGGGATTTGTTTGATAAAATATTTGATGGCCAGTTTTATCAACAGACGCAATTAAAAAGCACAATGACGTTCCGCCAACATACTCGGAGACATACTGATCGAAATTTTTTTATAGACTGGTTATTGATGTTCCTGATGAATAATTCGATAGATCAAGAAATTCGACGATGGGACGACATGTTTCTCCCGGAAGAATTAGAACGCAATATATCTGAGTTTAATTATTTAGATGAAGCAGGTGTGAGACGTCCACTGGTTAAAAGTACCTACACTTTTTTTAATGCGAAAGGACGAAAACCTTTACCGGCAGGTGTACCCGATCATTGGCCGACGGGATTGATTATCGGAATTACAAGTGGAGTGCTAGGATTCATTTTAGCAACCGGATTCAAAAAAAATATGAGATTTATGCAATCCGGATTTGCAATATATCATCTTATTATCGGAATTATATATGGGATCCCGGGTCTGATTCTTTTATTTATGAGTTTTTTTACAGATCATATTGTTACCTATCATAATGAAAACCTGTTATTAGCGAATCCGTTTACCTTTCTTCTACTGCCTATCGGTATTGGTATGGTTATGAAAAATACATTCTGTTTAAAATGGATACCCACCCTCTGGTATTTTCTACTTGGTTTAAATATCATTCTACTGATATTAAAACTCTTTCCGGCTTTCGATCAACAAAATATGCTGTCTATCTCATTAATTTTACCACTCAATTTGGCAATGGTTATTTGCTGGATAAGGATCCAAAATAAATAATCCAACACTTTAATGATATAGACTTGCCTCATCGTCATCATTCTTATTAAATTACCTTATTATACAGATTTGAAATGGAGAAATTGAATGAAAAAGAAGGTTCAGGTAGAAGAAATCCAAAATAATTTTAAGCAGGTACTGGCAGTCGCTTTAAAAGGCTCGGATGTAATCATTATGGATAAACATAAAGCAATTGCGAAACTGGTCAGAATTGATACGGAAAATGGCAGTACAAAAGAAGATAAATGGACTACTGATGATTTTGATATTCGATTATCAGATTAGTTTATCGATCAACGTGCAAAGAGGATCGTTTGTCAGTTCAGGTATGCGGTATTATTTAAAATCATCAGTTTGTCATCTACCTATTTCTTAATTCCAATCTAATCAAATTAGTATTAATAAGTTAATCAATACAGGAAAGGTCGTTCTCTACGATGGAAAAACAAGTTCATACATTTAAATTTAAAGCAGAAGTAAAACAACTTCTGGATATTCTAACTCACTCACTCTATACAAACAGAGAGATTTTTTTACGAGAATTAATCTCGAATGCATCAGATGCACTTGAAAAGTTACATTTCGAAACATTAAGTGGTACAGATGTTGTAGATAGTAAATTACCTCTAGAAATAAATATATCTCTGGATAAAGATAAAAATATACTGACAATCACAGATACCGGTATCGGTATGACAGAGAAAGAGATAACCAAAAACATTGGAACAATAGCTAAATCCGGTACAGCAGACTTTCTAAAAAAAGCGGCAGGCAATAAAGAGGATCCAGGTAACATTATCGGAAAATTTGGGGTCGGTTTTTACTCTGTTTTTATGGTGGCTGAAGAGGTTGTCATAACTTCCCGATCGTTTCAGAAGGAAGAGACCCCTGTACAGTGGAGATCTGAAGGTGTGGGGACTTTTGAGATTGAGAAATTTTCAAAAAAAATTAAACGGGGAACGAGTATTGAGATACATCTCAAAGAAGATGCTAAAGAATTTACAGAAAAGTATAATATAGAGAGCGTCATTAAGAAACATTCAAACTTTATTCCATTTCCAATCAAGGTAGATAATGAACAAATAAATAAGGTAAGGGCGATCTGGAGAGAACCAAAGTTCCAAATCAAGAAAGAGGAATACGATGAATTCTATAAATTCCTCACATTTGACAGTGAAGAACCACTGGATACTCTCCATGTGGCAATTGATGCTCCTGTTCAATATAACAGTCTAATGTTTATTCCGGCAAAAAACCTTGACTGGATGGGCACATCGGAGTTTGATAAAGGCCTGGATTTATATGTGAGACGAGTCTTGATACAGCATGAGTATAAAGATGTACTTCCAGAATATCTGCGATTTATGAGGGGGGTCGTCGACTCCGAAGATATTCCCTTAAACATATCGCGTGAAACTCTCCAGGAGAATCAGGTGGTCTCCAAAATCCGATCGAATCTTGTTACGCAGATTCTTACACATCTGTCAAAAATGGCTAAAGATGAAGGAGAGAAGTATGGCAAGTTTTGGAAAGAGTATTCCCGGCAGTTTAAACTGGGCTACAGCGATTATGCGAACAAAGAAAAATTTTCCGATTTATTACGTTTCAACTCTTCCAGTGCAGATAAACAAGAAGATCTGATATCATTTGATGATTATGTCACGCGCTTCAAACCTGATCAAAAGGAAATTTACTATATTTTTGCGCAAAGTCGAGAAGCAATACTATCAAACCCTCACCTGGAGATTTTTAAAAGAAAAGGATTGGAAGTCCTCTATCTCTATGATCCAATCGACGAATTTGTTATGGAATCATTGAATAAGTATAAAGAATATGATCTTATTTCTGTAGAAAAAGTCAATCTGGGTACAATTGAGAAATATGCAGATCAGGAGGAAAAGAAGGAAACCAAAGAGTTAAGTGGTGATGATTTAAAGGTTTTTGACCAGCTGTTGAGAAGAATGAAGGATGTTCTGGGAGACAAGGTCACAGATGTTGTGGAATCAAAGAGATTGACAACCAGTCCGTCATGTCTTGTCAGTCCTGATGGTACAATGACCTCCGGAATGCAAAAAATTATGCAAATGATGAATAAGGATGCTTCAATCCCCAAGCGAATTATGGAAATAAATAAAGATCACCCCTTAGTACATAACTTATTAACAATCTACAAAAAAGATGTGAATGATCCCCACTTAATAAGGGTAACTGATCAGCTTTATGAGTCTTCACTGCTTCTGGAGGGTTATTTAACCGATGCTCATGTGATGGTGAACCGAATTGAGGACCTTCTGGAGAGTTCGACAGATTGGTATGTTAAAACGCTGGACGGTGAGTCAAAAACTGCGAAGAAAAAGAAGTGATGATGGCATCAATATTGGTAGATGCTACCTTGTTTTAACCACGAATTACACGAATTAAGCACGGATTTTTTATTAATCATTTCTTTGAGGTCTTCGTGTTCTTCGTGGTTAATAAGTGATTATAGAACTCAACGAGAGACTGTGCGGTTTTTTCAGGATCTTTTGAGTGAAGGTCGATCTCTAAAATAGATTGTTTTTCGAGGATGACTGAGGCCTTTGTCCACGGATGAGATTTTTTCAGGTTCTTAAATATAAAACCATCAACTACACGCAGTCCGAATTGTTGTAACCACAAATTTCGGTTTGCCCATATTGTCTCACCGGTATGCTCTCCGATGATGATTATTTTATCTCCCGTCATTCTTCGTAACCATCGAAATTGAAGTGGTAGATCGAGACCTCTGACAACAATGACATCAGGCTTGATTTTAGAAATGAGCTGAAAAACCGGCTCTGGTTCCTGCCACCATAGCAAGATCGGTTCAAATTCATCAGGAATAAAGTAGTAGTCTATATTATTGACAGATGACTTCTTGTTAAACGGCGATCGCTGGACAACACTGAGGGTTTTGACATGCTCTGTTCTGAGATTGTCAGATAATTTTTGAGATAGAGGAGAAGACTTGATGTAGGATTCCGAATCATGGAAATCGAATTCCGGAATTAGAGATAAATATGCAAAATGCATTATAGATCACCCCTTTGCCTTTAAATTTCTTCAATCCTCATCATATTTGTACCCCGTCTGGTATGAAAGGGTAAACCAGCTGTGAAGACAATTTTATCTCCTTTTTTTACAGGAGTTTTTCGTTTTATTATACTGAGAATATCAGTTATTGCCTCATCCATATTGTCTGCAAATTCGTGTAGCGAATAGGGAATTACTCCCCAGAAAAGGTTCAATCTGCGAAGGCTTTTTTCGGTATGAGTGATTGCAATTAGCGGCTGGGAGGGTCGGTATCTGGCGATCATTCTGGCGGTTGTTCCGGATTGAGTGAGACAAATGATCATGACGGCATCAGTCAAGTCAGCAGCCTGACAGGCGCTATATCCAATGGCAGACGAGATACTGTGTTGAATATCTGTCCGCCGTCTGTTTTCCCAGTTGACATTCCTTATTTTCTTCTCAGTAAGATTTACAATCCGATGCATTGTTTGTACCGCAGTCACCGGAAATTTTCCTGCTGCGGTTTCCCCGGATAACATAACTGCATCTGTACCATCAAGTATAGCGTTGGCGACATCTGATGCTTCTGCCCTGGTTGGTCTGGGACTATGTACCATCGATTCGAGCATCTGAGTGGCAGTAATGACAGGTTTGCCATATTTATTACACAGTGAAATAATTTTCTTCTGTATTGGCGGTACCTCTTCAGCACTGACTTCAACGCCAAGATCTCCTCTGGCAACCATAATTACATCCGTTATTTGAATTATATCTTCAATAGAATCAACAGCTTGTGGTTTTTCTATTTTAGCCACAACCGGAATATTTTTTCCAGCACGAGATATAATTCTTTTAATTTGCCGAATATCTTCAGGTTTTTGAACGAAAGACAGTGCGACATAATCAACATCCAGTTTCATGCCAAATTTGAGATCTTTCTTATCTTTCTCGGTTAAGGCACTTACAGACAGAATATTTCCCGGTAGATTTAGTCCTTTATGATTAGATAGTTGACCGCCAAATATCACCTTGCAGTGTACGTCCTGTCCGCTAATTCTCTCCACTTTCAATTTAAGCAAACCATCATTTAACAGGACAATGTCACCAACATGCACATCCTTCGAAAATGATTTATAGGACACGGAGACAATGTTTTCATTACCTTCCACATTACGCGTCGTAAGTATAAAGGATTTCCTTTTTTTCAATTCAATAGATCCGTTTTTAAATTTTAGAATCCGGATTTTTGGTCCCTGAAGATCTTGTAATATAGCAATAGGCTTATTTTGTTCCTGTGAAACGCGGCGAATGATTTTACACACTTTTTCATGATTTTCATGTGTACCATGCGAAAAATTAAGACGTGCGACATCCATCCCCGCTTTTACCAGTGATGATATTTTTTCATAAGAATCAGAGCTAGGTCCAATTGTACAGACGATTTTTGCACGGCGTGGTATTGGCAATCTTCGAGGCATAAGAGTTATCCTTTATGTCGACAGATTTCACTTGTAGATTGGGCCTTCAAGCCGAATTTGCGCGAATTGAATGCTTTATTTTGCTCGCAAAGTCGCAAGGGCGTAAAGACTAGACAGATAAAGTTTTTTGCGTCTTAGCGTCTTTGCGAGAGAAAAAACAAATGAAGTAATATTGTTAATTAATAAAAACTAAGGTGAATCTGGTTTAATTTCAAGAATTATTCAAGAATGATTTTATGGAAAGTTATATTGAAGGTTTGGGGGATGCTAGGTAAGTTAGGCATGGAGAATTTAAAAGAATGTTGATGTATATTTATAGAGACGCGATTAATCGCGTCTTTACATTTTATAAAAATTATTCTATTTAGTGATCGATGGAAATTCAGTATTCAAAAGAGATTAGAGAAACAGTTAAACTTGCATATCCTGTGATAATTGGCCAACTGGGACATATGATGATGGGAGTGGTTGATAGTCTAATGGTTGGGCAAATTGGTGCAGCACCTCTTGCTGCTTCCTCCATTGCCCACGGATTGTTTATGATATTCATGATCTTTGGAATTGGTCTATCCATGGCCATTTCCCCTTTGACCGCCATGGCGGTTGGGGCAAAAAAATATAAAGATTGTGGCATTGTTTACAGACAGGGACTGCTGGTTAATATAACAGCAGGTATCGGTTTGACTATCGCGATTATTTTTGGAGCAGATATCATCAGATTTCTTAATCAACCTGAAGAGATTATTGAACAAGGCGTGGCTTATATGCGGATCCTGGCATATTCTGTTCTTCCAGTTATGATCTTTCAAACTTTCAAACAATTCAGTGAAGGTCTGACAATGATGAGACCTGCTATGGTAATCACCCTTCTTGCCAATATTATAAATATTTTTGCCAACTGGGTATTGATCTACGGTAATCTGGGTATGCCGGCACTCTATTTACCGGGAGCTGGATGGGCCACCTTTAGTACCCGTTTGCTGATGGCTATTTCCTTTGTTTTGTATGTCAGTTTATCATCACGATATAAAGCTTTCGATCCCACTTTACATTACAAGCAAATCGATTTCACGATGATAAAAAAGATCCTCAAGATCGGCATTCCCGGAGGATTACAGTACTTCTTTGAAGTTGGCGCTTTTGTTGGCTCCGCAATCATTATTGGCTGGCTGGGTACGAATCAGCTGGCTGCTCATCAGATTGGAATCAATTTAGCGTCTATATCCTTTATGATTGCCCTCGGTATCTCTGCGGCGGCAACTATCAGAGTTGGCAATGCCGTAGGCCGTGACGATATTCCCGGTATTAGAAGTGCAGGTATATCTGCATTTTTATTATCTGCCTGTGTGATGGGTGTATTTGGCATAATTTTTATTGTTTTTCGCTGGTTTTTACCGACATTCTATATCGATAATTCTGCGGTTATAGAAATAGCTGCTTCTCTTTTAATTATTGCCGCTCTTTTTCAGCTTTCCGATGGTACTCAGGCAGTGGGCATCGGATTACTGAGAGGATTGGCCGATGCGAAGATTCCAATGTTTATTACATTTATTGCTTACTGGATTGTGGGTTTACCGGGGGGATATCTGCTTGGATTTACCTTCGGATTTGGTGTTCAGGGAATCTGGTTTGCTTTATTTATCGCGCTGACTGTCTCGGCGATAATGCTTTCTGTGAGATTTTTGATCAAGAGTAAACAGAAAGTGGTTTTATAATTTGATTCGGGATGCGGGATGTGGGATTTGGGATATGAGCTGTGTGATATGAGAAGGAGATACCAGATGCCGGATGCCAGATTCCGGTTTTCAGGACCTCACCCCTAACCCCTCTCCTATCAGGAGAGGGGAACCAGGTGATTGTATCATAAAAGATTAATTGCAATGTTTGTCGAAGGCATTGGTTAAATCGGCGGCGATTTCTTCAGGCGTACGACCTTCGATTTGATGTCGTTGTATCATTTCAACCAGCTTGCCATCTTTGAATAAAGCAATTGAAGGGGATGATGGTGGATAATCTTCGATATATGACCGGGCTTGAGCTGTTGCCTCCTGATCTTGCCCGGCAAAAACTGTTGTTAATTGATCAGGCAGCAGGTGGTGATCCATAGCCAGCTTAACTGCGGGCCGCGCGTTTCCAGCTGCACAACCACAAACAGAATTTATTACCAGCAAAGTTGTTCCTTGTTGATTCGATAATACTTCATCCACCTCATCTGCAGTTCGCAGCTCTTTAATTCCCAACCTGGTTAAATCTTCACGCATTGGGATAACTAAAACATTTGGATACATCAAACTTCTCCTCTATGATAAAAACTGAATTGTTATTTGTTATAATGTGTGAACTATTCTTGCGGGGAATGTATTCCGTATACTAGTTAATAATCGAAACAGAACTCTCGCGGCGGCGCAGCGGTATTTTCCTCTCGTCGCGAGAGGTAGAGTAAAGATTCAGCTACCAATGATGACGGATGGCGGCTTTGATTGCTTCAACAAGACTGATTTCGCTGGCGATTCCCTTGCCGGCGATATCAAATGCCGTGCCATGGTCAACTGATGTTCGCAGAAAGGGTAAGCCCATCGTTAGGGAAACGGTACGTTCGAAATCATATGTTTTTGCGGCTATATGGCCCTGATCATGATATAGAGAGAGCACAGCATCATAATGACCCTCTTTTGCGAGATGGAAAACCGAGTCAGCAGGAATTGGACCTACCACATTTAATCCTTCTCTTGCTGCCTGTTTCACAGCAGGATCTATAATTTCCATTTCCTCTCTACCAAATAATCCACTTTCACCACCATGAGGATTAAGTGCGGCAACAGCGACTTTTGAATTTTTAAGTCCAATCTGTTTCAGATGGCGTTCACAATCATGAAGCGTTTTGACCAGTTCCTGTTGATCAAGAGCAGAACTTATATCGGCAAAGGGAATGTGTCGGGAATAAAAAAATACCCGCATATTACCCGTGACAAAAAGGGTCATCGTGCGGTTACTACCGGTAAGTTTAGTGAACATTTCGGTATGATCGAGGAATGGTACTGATCCCGCCTTTAGCGATTCTTTATTAATTGGAGCAGTGACAACACCGTTGACTTTCTTATTCTTTGCCAGTTCAATCGCTTTTTCGATGTAGGCAAAACTATGTTTTCCGCCACCGGCAGTAATTTTTCCATATTCATGTTCAAACGGGGCAGGATTGATATCAAGGCATCGAAATCCAGATCCGGATAACTGTTCAAGTTCTGACTCTTCTATTTTATGTATCTCGATATCCATTTTAATTTTGTCTGCGGTTTTTTGAAGAAATTCAATTGAACCACAAATGATAAGATTACACTGTTCAAAGATTTCAGAATGATTTTTTAAGGCTTTTAAGGTGATTTCCGGACCGACCCCACAGGGATCACCAATGGTGAGTGCAAATATAGGTTTCATGATTCTTTCGTCTTTCTCCGAGTTAAATGTGGATGTCTTTAGTTTACACCAAATTTAAAAATCCTGACCACAAATTTCACGAATTTAAATGAATTATCACGTCAGCCCGATATATCAGGGACTTTGATAAGTGGCTAGCCGGGTGGCGGGCGCGAATTATAGATCAGTTTACTTTTATTTTTTAATACAGCGCTACGGGTTGGTAATTTCAAAAAAGGTCTGTACATTTGAAGATATGGATTCAGCGATGCTTGGAAATATTATTCTTTTCATTTTTGGTCTGATTCTTCTATATGTCGGTGCTGAGTTCCTGGTCCGAGGTTCATCCAGAATAGCTTTGTTGATCAGAATATCACCGATCGTCATTGGATTAACGGTCGTTGCCTTTGGTACCTCATTCCCGGAGTTTATGACCAGTATGGTTGCCGCCTGGCAGGATAAAATAGATTTGGCGATTGGCAATATTGTGGGCAGCAATATCGCAAATGTCTGTTTGATTTTAGGCATCAGCGGACTCATTATACCGGTGGCAATTGATCCAAAAACGGTGAAGAATGAACTATACTGGATGATGGCTGCTTCTGTGCTTTTCTGGATCTTTGTTTTTGGTGGTGTCATAAACCATATCGAAGGTTCCATTCTATTTGGCGGGATTATTGTTTTTACAATGATAATGGTCCATAATAGTGTAAAGGAGCGGGAAAAAAATAAAAACCAGGACACTATTGTTCATGAATCAGTTCTGCTCCACAGACTTCCTCTCTTTGTCAGATTTATCATTTATTCAATATCAACAATCGGTGGAATTGTTTTACTCATGTATGGTTCAGAAATGCTAATTGAATCAGCAACCTATATTGCCCGTTCTCTTGGTGTCAGTGAGGTCGTTATTGGACTTTCCCTTGTTGCATTTGGAACTTCTCTTCCGGAACTGGCTACAGCAATTATTGCCATTATCAGAAAAGAAAATGAGATACTCGTTGGGAATATTGTCGGCAGCAACATATTCAATCTACTTTTTGTCGGCGGGGCTTTATCGGCATTTTTCACTGCACCGATAAACCAACGGGTGATTGCTATTGATTTACCAATCATGATATCCACCAGTTTTGTACTGGTACTGATTGTGCTATCTCAGAAGAGAATATCACGTTTAGCGGGATTGATATTATTTTTGACTTATCTTGCTTACCTCACTTTTACCTTTTTAAGTCGTGGATGATCTACCACATCACTCTCCATTTCAATTACCAAATTACCTTGACATCATATAAGACAACTGATAAATTAAAAATTCTTTCATTTTATACAGGGGATGCACAGCATCCCCTGTATAAAATGAAAGTTGTTAACGGTCGTATAAATGTTAGCGTTGCCAATCTCTACCGGGATGCTAATTACGGAAGCGAGATTATCAATCAGGGATTATTAGGCGAGCTGGTATCAGTTGAAGATTCCAAAAAAGACTTTTCTCAGATAATCCTTCAAGATGGTTATAAAGGATGGATTAGTAATTATCAATGGGTACCGGCCACGGAAGAAAATTTTCCGACAAAAGTCATCAGGGAACATTTTGTTCGTATTCATTCAGAAGCCGATCCAGAAAGTGACTCTCTAAGAGATGCAACAATTGGCTCATATCTATCG
>Ga0209536_100002049_pt1 | contig 32864 bp, 29 predicted proteins | sample DeeMarSeWOR28_12_FD_187461 | JGI IMG/M metagenome (GOLD analysis project Ga0209536, IMG submission 187461) | Marine sediment microbial communities from White Oak River estuary, North Carolina - WOR-2-8_12 (SPAdes) (version 2) | ecosystem: Environmental > Aquatic > Marine > Intertidal zone >... | reverse complement strand
CGCTCGACATGCTGGTGATACGCACCGACGAATTGCGTGTCGCCAGCCATCAGGTGATCGATGCCGAGAATGCCTACTTCCGCCAGATCCGCAGTGGCTGGAGCGAGGCGTTGAGCCAGGCGTTTCTCGACCTCCCCGATCCGGACTGGATCAGCAAAACGGGCTGAGTTCTCCTGACGTCACGCGGTCAGACCCGGGTCGGCGCCGGCCCTGCGCGACAGAACGCTGCAACGCATTGGGAAAAACCACGGCGAGTGGCGCTACTCCGGGTTCGCAGCGCAGGCTGCTGCAATGCAGCAGTTTGTCGCCTTACGGAGACAATCCAGGTCGACAATTATCTGATTAATTGAAAATAATTAGAGAAAAATGAAAATAAAACGGATTGTTTCACCGCAACAAGGTATAGTCCATCGTATCGTAGCTGCAGAGATGCAGCCATAAGCGTTCTTTGCTGGACCAGCCAACAAAGTAACGAAAGCTGCCCCTGTTGACGGGCAAAAAGTTCGCGCTGGTAATGCGCAAGCGTGTGGGAGCCAACCTGCTAGCACGCTTCTCGCAAACCCACTCTCCCCATATGAATACAGACAATCCGCGGCATCCGCCGACGGGCTTGGAGCGCGCGTTTCAACACAACGCGTGCCATCAGTAAACCAGTCCACACATAAGAATCACCGCAGTAAATTGCATTTCACATGACTTTCAAACCAAGGAGATACCCGCATGACAATTACCAAGAAAACCATCGCAGCAACCTTTACCGCAGTGTTGATCGGCAGCCTGACGATCACCCCCGCTTCCGCCGCTGTCCCGACGTATGGCTGGAGCGAGATATCGTTCGTGACGCACGAAGGCAGCGCCGCAAGCAGCAGCACGCAGATTGGTCATACCAGCGGTGAATTCAACCGCAATGATCTTTCGGCGATTACCCACAAGGCCGTGCCGCTGGGCGTGAAATCCATGGCTAAGGCGACATTTAATGGGTACAGCCGCAACGACATCACGGCCATTACGCACAATTGATCTTGATCGCCGGTTGATCTGATCAACCTTGCGAGGCAGCTACCGGGCAGTCAATCTGCCTGGCGGCTGCCTCTTCTTTTTGGATGTAAGGCCTTTCGCGAACGTCAGGACGCTGAAGCCGGCCTTCGCCTCGGCGCGAATGGGGTGCGCAAGGCGCCCGGGTGGCAATGACGCGATGTCCGAACACCAACAAAAGGTAACAGCGTCACAACTCCACGCCAAATCGCGCCAGCACGTTCACCATCAGCCAATAGCAAACGCCGGTGACCGCGATACCCGCGAGCATACTGGCGTAAAAATTGACTCCGGCCCGGAGCATCAGCGGAAGAACAATGAACAACGCCAGCGAGGGCAGGACCAGCCAGAAGATGCTTCCCGACAATGACGAAATTCTTGCGGTGTCTTTGGTTTCGACGTACAGCCATGTCATCGCCAGAACCGAGATCAACGGCACGGACGCGAGCAGTGCGCCGTAGAACGAACTGCGTTTGGACAGCTCCGACACCAGAACCACCAGCAGTGCCGTTATCAGAACCTTGAAAGCGTAATAGCCCACAAAAGTGCCTTTTCGCGTTGAGTGCGGTTATGCGTATGCTTCAGCCATGTGTTGCGTCACGGCCCGCCGCTTCAATTTCATCCAGCACCGGCAACAGCTGTTCGATGAACGCCTGTGGATTCTCGCTCATCGGGAAGTGGCCGAGCCCGGGCATGATCCTCACTTTCGCGCCGGGAATCTGCGCCGCCGTTTCCTGTGTGTCCTGCGGGCTGCATGAGTAGTCATACTCCCCGGTAAGCATGTATAGCGGCGTCACTGTTGTGTCGATACGCCGTACCCGGTCACGGAAATCGCCTTCGACCTGGTAAAAGTACAGATCGCCGGCAAAGACGCCGGGGCCACCCTGCATGTAGTGCCACAGCGTTTCCCAGCGCTCTGCTTCGGGGCTGTCGGGACACATCAACCCCATGACCGTGGCGGCGCCCGCCACCGGTCCGTTCACTTCGGGATGTTCCAGCCAGGCCGGGTCGTAGTAGCGCGGCGTGCTGGCCGCCGACTGCAGCCCGACGATGGCAAGAAACCGTGCGGCATGGTCGAGCGCAAGATTCAGGCAAACGCGCCCGCCGATTGAACAGCCCATCACGACCGGCTTCTCGAGCGCAAGCGCGCGCATGAAACCGAGGATCATGTCGCAGTAGAGGGTACTGGTCAGGCGCCATGCCTCGCCCTGCCAGCCCGACGGCGGCGAACTCTTGCCGTGCCACGGCAGGTCGAAGGCAATGACGCGGAAACGTTCAGTGATGCGAGGGTCGTTGAAGAGTCCGCGAAACTGCCGCGTGTCCGCTCCTGCGGTATGCAGGCACAGCAGCGGTATCCCTTGCCCCGCTTCCTCGAAATAGATCCGGTAATCGCGCCCGTCCAGATCGAAGCGAACATATCCTCCGTGAACAGCTTCGAGCATTGCGTTCATGGCATTTTGCGCAGGTGCAGCAGCAGCAGCTTCAGGCACATCAGGTGTGCGTAGAATTTCCGGGTGTCACCGCCGAGCACGATCTCGCCGCTGCGAAAGAACGCGAAGATATCCTGCTCGCGCGGCGCTGGCCGCGCCGCGGCGAAACGGTCCCATGCACTGGCGCTGCCGTTCAGAGCAAAATCACACTGCGGCATGACAAACGGCCCGCTCTCCACCGGGTCGACCCTACCGTCACGCACCGTGACAAGGTACTGCTCCTCTCCCCAGCCTAGCAGCACACGGAAATTCGAACCCGCGCTGCGGCGGGCGAACACCGCATCGCTGTTGACCTGCTGCCTGAAACGCTCCCAGTTCAATTCAGTCATCCAACTCGATAGTCCCGTCAATCGGTTGCTGTCCGGCATGATCCGCGGCTTGCCCCTGATCCGATGCACAGAACCGCCCGCGGGCAGTCAACCGGCACCTTGCCGCTCCGGGTTCATAATAACCTCATGACGATGGAAAAATTCCACCGCCCTTTCGGCCAACGATTGACGGCGCATCACTTTGTTGTCACCGTCGCACAACGGGCAAGGGAAAACAACGAAGATAGCGTAACCGGGAACTGATACGCATGGCGACTAAAAACGAAGGCACAAATGACAAAGCGGCCCCCTTGCGCAATGTGCGCGTTGCCAACGTCGGGTCCGGTTGGGCGAGCCGCGTTGCCGCGATGCTGCTCGCAGAGCAAGGTGCGGACGTGATCGAAATTGTCCGCCCCGGGCGCGCTGCACACCCGTGTGACCCCTTGCTCGATCGCGGCAAACGCCTGCTGGAGGCCGACCTCGGCAATGCCGCAACGAAAGCGCAATTGGTCGCCCTGCTGGCCGATGGCGATATTGTGTTGGAGAACATGCGCCCGGGCGCCGCCGCGCGGCTCGGGGTGGACCACGCCAGCGTCGACCGGCACGGCAAGCTCGTTTACGTCTCGTTGCCGGGATTCGCCGAGGGCGACGAACATCAGCAACATGCCGCGTGGGAAGGCGGTATCAACGCGGCCGCCGGTGTGTACACGGATATTCCGCCGCTCGTGCCGCTGATCGGCGGCGACCCGGTTTATTCCGCAATCCCGATGGCATCCGCTTACGGCGGCATACTCGGCGCGTTGACAGCATCGCTGGGCCTGTTTCACCGGCAGCGCTGCGGACGCGGACAACGCTTCGAGGTGCCGCTGGCCGATGCGGTCATGTCGGCGATGGCGCTGCTGATCATCCGGATTGAAGGGCAACCGCATCGCTACAACTTTCCTCCGCTGGATGACACCATGATGCACACGGTGTTTCCGATGCTGCGCGATTTGCGCGAACACCTCACCGATCAACACATCGCCACCATCACCGGCTATCTGAAGAGCCGTGCCATGCCGGGCCTCAATTTCTATGAATGCGCCGATGGCCGAATTCTGTTTATCTGCGCCATGGATCACGTCTACCAGACCCGCGCGTTCCTCCAGACGGTCGGGGTCTATGACAGAGTCATAGCCGAAGGCATGATCGCCGATAACCCCTACAGCGAAAGCGGCGCGGGAAACAACATCTACAACGGCGGCGAACTCTCCCCGCAATGGCGCAAGCGTTTGCTTGAACTCGTTTCCGCCAGCATCAGAACGCGGTCCGGCAAGGAATGGGAAACACTGCTACGCCAGGCCAACGTCCCGGCCACGGTGGTACAGACCGACGCGGAATGGCTTGCCGAACCGCGCCTTACCGAGGCCGGGATAACGGCCGATCTCGACGACCCCGTCGTCGGGCCGGCACGCATGCCCGGGCGCTTCGTTTCGATCGAAAGCGCGGCATTGCACACGCCGCCGCTCCGCCCGCGCAAAAAAGCGGAAGACATCAAATGGCTGAACGCTCCGATCGCACCGGCGCCGTCGGGCGAACCCGTAACTGCCGGCATGCTGCAAGGCATACGCGTGCTGGACCTGTCAAACGTCGTAGCGGGCCCGGCCGCCGGGCGAACGCTGGCGGAACATGGCGCCGATGTCATTCGTATCGACCCTCCGGCGCCGCAAGCCGGCCCGCGAAACACCATGTGGTTCGGCGTCGAGGTCAATCAGGGCAAACGCGCCGTCATTCTTGACCTGAAAACGGAATCCGGGCGCGAGGCACTGGCGTGCCTGGTACGGAAAACCGATGTGGTGCTGCATAATTTTCTCGACCGGTCAGCGCGCTCGCTCGGCATCGCCCATGAGCAACTCGCCGCCGTCAACCCGGACATCATTTCGTGCCAGATCAGCGCCTGGGGCGGCAGCGAGGGTGGAGCGTACAAGGACGACCCCGCATTCGATCCGGTACTGCAAGCCGCTTCCGGCATCATGGCGCGCTATGGCCAGCCGGACAAACCGGCTCTGCATGGCATTGCGTCTTGCGTTGACTACATGACGGGTTATTGCGCCACGCTAGGAATTGCCCAGGCTCTGTTTGCCCGCGAACGCGGCGATGGCGGCAGCCATGTCCGTACGTCGCTCGCGATGGGCGCGCAACTGGTGCAGTTCCCGTTCATGACGCGCCATGCAAAGTCGGAGCAGGACATTCCTTCCGGTCAGCAAGCGCGCGGCGACGGCTGCGAACAAAGCCTGTACAAGCTCCTCGATGGCTGGGCATTTGTCGGTTGCCGTCCCGGTGACGGTTACAAGCTCGCGGAAGCGATCGGGGCGGCAACGGTTTCGCTACACGCGATCGGCGAGCGATTGCAGGCGCTCAGCCTGGCACAACTGCGCGAGCGGCTGGCGTCAGTGCCGGGCGCGGGCGCGATCGCCGTACAGACGCTGGCGCAATTGCGCGACAAGCATACCGTTGACGAAACATCCGCCGGCAGCGACACCATGCCGAACGGGTCGTTTCGATTGCGGCGCGGCGCGCATCCCTCCGGCTATCCGACCACGCTGCCGCTGGCAACCTGGATACGTCCGGCGTTGTCGGCGGTGACTGCACTGCAGCCTGCACCTGCTCCGGGCACGCATACCCTGGAAGTGCTGCGGGCAGCGGGCTGCACTGAAGCGCAGATCGACGATCTCGTCAGGAACGGTGTCGCCCAAACCGGCTGGAAACTGCTGCACCGTTATCTGCCATATTGACGAGTCCCGCCTCGATTGGAGGCTGCGGTCGCGGGCGGAATTCCCAATCCGGCCTGATGTGCCGGCGCCGTTTCGGTATGCCGGGTGAATCCGGCTTTCTGGCCGGGAATGACGCCTCCGGCAATGCGTCAGGCGCTGCGCCGAAAGCGCGAAAAATCCGGCTTTCGCTTTTCCAGAAACGCGCTGAATGCCTCCTTCGCCTCGTCCGACGACAGACGCTCGGCAAACACTGCCGTTTCCTTTTCGATTTGCGCCAGTATCGCGGACGGGTCGCCGCGTAGCAATCTGCGCGCCGCTGCCAGGGCTCCGGGGGGCTTCGTGGCCAATCGTGCGGCCGCCTGCAATGCGACCGCTTCGAGTTCATCCGCAGGCACGATTCGATTGACAAGGCCGGCCTCGTGCGCGCGCTCGGCATCGAAAGGCTCGCCCAGACACAGCAGTTCGAACGCACGTTGCGGCCCCATGCGCAACGGCGCGAGCAAGCTCGACCCCGCTTCCGGCACGATGCCGAGGTCGAGAAAAGGCGTTCGCAGGCTGGCAGCCGGGCTGGCATATACCAGATCGCAATGAAACAGCATGGTGGTGCCGATGCCGACGGCGAGGCCATCTACCGCGGCAATCATCGGCTTTGCGACAACCGGCAATAACCGGATCAGTCCGGGCGCGCCACGCTCCAGGTCACGCGCCTTGCCATCGTGGCGCGCAAAGTCGCCGATATCGTTGCCCGCGGTAAACACGCCGCCGTTGCCCAGAAAAACATGCGCACTGACCCGCTCCGACGCATCGCCCGCAACCAGCGCATCGATGATGCAATCGTACATGGCGCGGGTAAGCGCGTTTTTCTTGGCGGGCCGGTTGAAGCGTATGGTCTGTATCCCGTCGCGCGTTTCGACAATCACTTCTTCGGGCATCATTCAGTCCTCTTGAATACGGGGAAAACCCGCCGCCATTTTCACCGCCCGCCGCGAGCGGCCGGCCGCGCGTTCAGAAACTCTCGGACCAGGGCCGCAAGTCCTGCTCCAATGTCCACGCACTGCGATGCTGCAAATGCAGTTGCCAGTAGGTCTCGGCAATTGCGTCAATGGACAGAAGGCCATCGGGCCCGCTCTGTTTCTCGCGCTCGGGCATGCGCGATTTCAGCCGGTAACCGGAGATGCCGCCGTCGATGATGACGTGCGCGACATGAATGCCCTTGGGGCCGAACTCACGCGCCATGCTTTGCGACACCGCGCGCAGGCCCGCCTTGGCGGCAGCGAAGGCGGCGAAATATGCTTTCCCGCGCAGCGAGCCCGATGCACCGGTGAACAATATCGTGCCCCGGCCACGCGGCACCATGCGCCGCGCTGTTTCGCGACCGGTCAGGAAACCGGCCAGACAGTGCTCGCGCCAGATCGCTTCGAAATCGGCAGTCGCGAGATCGAGAAACGAGTCCTGGCGGTTACTGCCGGAGTTCTGCAGCACCAGTGCCAGCGGCCCCTTGCTTTCCGCCGTTTCGACGAAACGGATGGCATCGCTTTCACGGGCGGCATCTCCGACTACCGCCTCGGCCGAGCCGCCGCTTGCCCGGATCTCTTGCGCCACGCGTTCGACTTTTTCCGCGGTACGTCCCGCGACCACAACGTGAAGACCTTCGCGTGCAAACCGCCGCGCCGCCGCAGCACCAAGCCCTTCGCTGGCGCCTACCCCGACAATCAATGCGGTGCCCTGTTCCGGCATGGTGATATCTCTCGATGCAATCAGAAAATAACGAACGGCTCAGACGCGGTACGAAACGCCTTTGCGATCAAGCATGCGCAACATCGCTTTCCAGCACAGGTCGATTTCGGCGCCGCCCTCATCCTGGAATTGTTGATATCCCTTGTTCGCAGCCTGCTCACCGATCAGCTGCAATTCGGCCTTTCCACCGGCAATGGCATCGACCTGGATCTGGCACGCCGTGTCCAGGTAATACATGATCTCGAACGCTTCGCTGACGGTCTGACCAACCGACAGCAGCCCATGGTTGCGCAGAATCATTGCCTTGGACGTCGAACCCAGGTCGCCGGCCAACCGGTCGCGTTCATCCATGTCGAGCGCGATGCCTTCGTAGTCGTGGTAAGTCAGCATGCCGTATGTTCGCAACGAATGCTGGCTGATCGGCAGCAATCCGCTTTTCTGCGCCGACACCGCCACGCCGGCCCTTGTGTGCGTATGAATCACACAATTGACCTCGGGGCGCGCCGCATGCACGCAACCATGGATCACGAAGCCGGCGCGATTGACACCGAGGCCGGTGACATCCTCGATGACGTTGCAGTCCTTGTCGATCTTCACCAGGCTCGAGGCTGTAATCTCGTCGAACATCAGCCCGTAAGGATTGATCAACATGTACTCACTGCCGGGTACGCGGGCGGTGAAGTGGGTAAAGATCAGGTCAGTCCAGCGAAACTGGGCCGCGAGTTGATAGGCCGCGGCGAGATCGCATCGGATCTGCCACTCCTCGTCGCTGATGCGGGCACGCAAGCTGGTCGAATCAACAGCCGAAAGAACGGTTTTGGCGGTCATTGCATTCCCCTGTATACGTAAATGTCCTGTTGGTTGATGGTCGTGGCGCCGCGACTCCCGCCGGACCACTGGCCGCAGCCCGGCGTCGCAACGACGATACCCGCAGTTTACCCCGGCCCGGCCCGGCGCCTTTTCCGGCTCGACCTTTATATCCAGCCGATCGCGCCAATCACTGCGCCCGCCGCAATCAACAACAGCAGGTGCACGCGTGTCTTCCAGACCAGTAACGCCGCCATGACCGTGAGCACCAGATGATGCCAGCCCTCTATCGCTGTGGCGAGAATCCAGCCCGTTGCCATCAACAGTCCGACCACCAGCGGCGCCATTCCCGCTTTGAGGGCACGCACGCTCAGCCAGTGGCGCCGCGCCTGTCCCCAACGGGCGGCCAGCAGCGCCAGGGTGGTCGACGGCAGCATGATTGCCGTCAGAATCGCGACCGCGCCGGCAATGCCCGCTGCCTGATACCCCATCACCGCTACGAACAACACGTTCGGTCCCGGGGAAGCCTGGGCAATGGCAATCGACGCGCTGAATTGCGCGTCCGTAATCAGCCCCATCTGGTCTACCATCACCCGGTGCATGTCGGACGCGACCGTGATCGCACCGCCTATCGACAGCAGCGACAACAGCAGGAAGTGACCCAGCAGAATCAACCAGTCAGATGCCGGCATGGCTTCAGTCATTGGCAGCGCCAGCGGCGCGCAACCTGGTCCAGGCAAAAGCACATGCGAGCGAACCCAGCACGAGCAGCACCCACACCAGCGGCAACCGGAGCAGCGCGACCGAGACAAACATTCCTGCGCCGGCAATCCAGCACACCCGCGCGCCCATCGGATTCGAAGCCAGCGCGCTGGCCAGTTTCAGTGCCGTGCCGAGTATCAGGCCGGCGGCCACTGCGCCCATGCCGCGGAATGCACCGGCAACGACTGCATCGGTTGCGTATTGTGCATAGGCTGCGGCCACGGCGAGCACGATCACCAGCGGCAAGGCCATCATTCCGCCAAGCGCGGCAAAAGCGCCGCGCCAGCCGAAGAACCTGTCCCCCGTCATCAGCGCCACATTGCACACATTGGGGCCGGGCAATACCTGGGCGAGTGCGAGAATCTCGATGAACTGGTCGCGCGTAAGCCACTGCCGCTGTTCGACCAGTACACGTTGCGCAACGGCAATCACGCCGCCGAACCCCTGCAGCGCGAGCAGCGTGAAGACCAGGAAAAGCTGCAGCGGCGACTCCGGCACGGGCGTTGTTGCGTCACCCGTGTTTTCGGTGGCCAATACCTGCTTGCCGTCCACCTACTGCTCCAGTTCTGGATAGTGGCGAAACACGCCGTCTTCGTTGAAGCCGATGCGCCGTTGCGACGCAAGGTAGGACGCGACATTCGCGTCAGCCATGACCCTGTCGTGCAGCGCGGTCAGCCTGCCGTAATAGCGCTTGCGGCGCGACATCGACTTTGGAAACGCGTAGCGTAATCCGGCCATGAGCTGAAACATCGACAGGTCGACGTAGGACAGCTTGCGGCCGATGACGTGGCCGCGGCCGCCGGCATTCTTCTCGATTGCCCGCTCGAAATAGCCCAAATACTTGGGCAGGCGTTCAGCGAGGAAATACCGCGTGCGATCGCGCGCCTCGGGTAGCTGCTGGTCGTAATACAGCGAGGATGCAATCGGGTGATGCGTGTCGTGTATCTCACTGACAAAGTCGGTAACGGTCAGCTGCAACTGGTGCGCCCAAAGCCGTCCGGCTTCTGATTTGGGCGCAAGCCCGAGCCGCGGCCCGAGGTAATGAAGGATGTTCGCCGTCTGGGCAATGACAAGCTTGCCGGCGCGAAGAAACGGGGGCGCGAACGGCTCGCGATCGCTCTCGTCCATCAATCGCAGCATCGCATCCACCCCTTTGCCGCGCCCCGGGAGACGGGCCACGTCGAGATAGTCGGCACCGGCCGCCTCGAGCGCGAGCCGCACGAACTCGCCGCGGCCCTGGATGCCTGGCCAGTAAAACAATTCATAGCGCATCGCTGTTTCCCCCTCTCGCCATGACTACAGCCCCCGGGAACACGAGCCCCGAAAACACAGGCCCCCAAAACACGGACCCCAAAAACACGGAACTGCCATCACCCGGCGTTCTTGCCCGACGGACGGATTCGGACAGGCCGGTCATTCACCACAGCGTCAACCCGAAACAACACTACAATTGCACTTTACCTGTGTCACCTGTGTCACCTGTGCCGCCGTTAACCGTCCGGCAACGCTCGCGCCGGCGGATCGCAAGGGAACTCCCGGACGGGGAGTTACCGAAATGGCAATGGCCCGCGAACCTGCGCGTACTATACCGGGCCGGGGCACGGGGCGAGACTGGCGTGCGCCCGGCCGGTGGCTTGAATTAACCGGTGAGCGGCGTATCGTGACGGATGCCGGACATCCTTTCGATTCCGGTCGTCAATGGCTTGGGGCATTTGCAATGAACAAACCGGACAACAGCGCACCGACCCCGCACCGCGAAAGCGGCGACTGCTCGATCGAGTCAGCCCGGCGCCGGGATTTCCTGACGCGTGGCGGCGGACTGGCAGTAGCAGCAGCAACAGGCAGCCTGTGGTCCGGCGTCGCAGGCGCGCAGGAAACAGGGCCATTGTTCGCCTACGTTGGCTGCTACACGACGGACAAACGCGGCGGCAGCGGCAAGGGCATCAGCGTGTTTCGTGTCGACACCACGAACGCCAAGTGGACGCCCGTGCAACTGGTCGACGATGTCGTCAATCCCTCGTTCCTCTGTTTCGACCGGGAGCAGAAATTTCTCTACGCCGCGCACGGCGATATGGACTACGTTTCCGCATATGCCGTCGATCCGGCTAACGGCAAGCTGAATGCGCTCAACCGCGAACCTTGCGGCGGCACCAATCCCGTTCACGTCGCGGTCGACAAGTCCAACCAGTTTCTGGTGGTGTCGAACTACACTTCCGGCAGCGTCGCCGTCATGCCGATCAAGCCGGACGGCACGCTCGGCCAGATCACCGACCTGGTCAACCTCGAAGGCACTCCCGGCCCGCATCGTACACAGCAAGCCAGCGCGCACCCGCACCACAACCCGTTCGACGCCGACGGCCGCTTCATCCTGGTTCCGGACAAGGGGCTGGACCGGATATTCGTGTTTCGTCTCGATGCGTCTACCGGCAAGCTTGTCGCCGAAGAGAAATCCTCCGTCGACACGCGTGCCGGCGCCGGACCGCGCCACCTCGATTTCCACCCGAGGCTGCCGTACGTTTACGCCATCAACGAACTCGATTCGACCATGACCACCTATCGGTTCGACCGGGCACGCGGCGAGTTGACGCCATTGCAAATCCTGACGACTTTGCCGAGCGACTTCACCGGAAACAACACGACGGCCGAGGTCTGGGCTCATCCTTCCGGGCGCTTCGTGTACGGATCCAACCGCGGACACAACAGCATCGTCACCTATTTCGTCGATCGCAGCAGCGGATTGCTCGCCACCGTCGGCTGGCAGTCGACAATGGGCAGCACGCCCCGTTATTTCGGACTCGACCCGTCCGGGACGCTGCTGTGCGCCGGCAACCAGAATAGCAACAGCATCGTCAATTTCCGCATCGATCAGTCAACCGGCAAGCTGACACCGGTCGGCGAACCGGTCCGGACCGGAAGTCCGGTGACGATTGCGTTCAGGGACCAGCCCCTCGTTGCCGGTTGACGCCGAACACGGTGCGCCCTTTAGATGCCAATCCATGTAAATGCCGATCCACGGACAACACGCGCCTGCGCCGTTACCGTGCTGCGCACCATCCCAACTGACACATTGAACCGATGCCATCCAGACGGCTAAGCGCACTTTCGCCCGAGATGCTCGGCGGCCTCAACCGCGGTATTGAAAAAGAAAGCCTGCGCGTGGGAACGGATGGCCGCCTCGCCGAAACAGCCCATCCGACAGGGCTCGGCTCGCCACTGACGCACCCTCACATCACCACCGACTTCAGCGAGGCGCAACTCGAACTGATAACCGATACGCATGATTCGATCAGTGCCTGCCTGTCGGAACTGACCGACATCCATCAAGTGGTTTATCGAAATATCGGCGATGAGTTACTCTGGTGCGGAAGCATGCCCTGCAGCCTGCCCGATGACGAGCGCATACCGATCGGGCAGTACGGCAGTTCCAATATCGGCCGCGCGAAAACCGTTTACCGAAACGGGCTGGCGAACCGCTACGGCAAACGCATGCAAACGATTTCCGGCCTTCACTACAATTTCTCCTTGCCCGATGCGGCGTGGCCGGCGTTGCAGAAAAAAGATGGCTTCAACGGCGAACTCAGGGAGTACCGGGACCACGCCTACTTCGCACTGATCCGTAATTTCCGGCGTCATGCCTGGTTGCTCCTGTATCTGTTCGGCGCATCACCGGCGGTGTGCCGCTGTTTCATCGAAGGGCGCGTGCACCGCCTGCAACCGCTCGAGGACGGGACGTACTACCTGCCCTACGCCACATCGCTGCGCATGGGCCCGCTTGGCTACCAGAGTGACGCGCAGTCTTCGATCTCGGTGAGCTACAACAATCTCAGGAGTTATGCGCAGTCGCTATACACGGCGCTGACCGAACCCTATCCGCCCTATGCAGCGATCGGCATCCGTCAGGGGGATCAATATCGCCAGCTTTCCACTTCGCTGTTGCAGATCGAGAACGAGTTCTATGGAACGATCCGTCCCAAGCGCCGCATTCAACCCGGCGAACGGCCGCTTCATGCGCTGAATGATCGCGGCGTCGAATACGTGGAAGTGCGCTGCATGGATCTAAATCCGTTCTCACCGATCGGCATTACCAGCGACACCGCGCGTTTTCTCGACGTATTTCTGCTGCACTGCCTGCTCAAGGAAAGTCCCGATGACAACAGCGAGGAAGCCGTCGCCAATGCCCGCAATCAGCACAGCGTTGCCGAGAGAGGCCGCGACCCGGGTCTCAGGCTCGTTCGCGGCATCGACAACCCTTCCGTAGTCGACTGGGGTGCGGAGATTGTTCAGGAATGCGAAATTATCGCCTCGGCGCTCGACGACGCCCACGGCACGAACGCCTACTCGCTGGCAACCCGAAGCGCGGCACATGCCTTGAACGATCCGGCCAGCACGTTGTCTGCCTGCATGCTCGATGAAATGCAGGCGCAGCACGGTTCTTCCTACTTCGGATTCATCATGGCGCGCTCGCAGAAATACCGCCAGGAGATGCTCGAAAATCCGATCAGCGACCTGATGTCGGCGCGCTTCTCGCGCATGGCCACGGATTCGGTGGCCAGGCAGCACGAGATCGAGTCAGGCGACGCGGTGCCGTTCGAACTGTTCCGCCGCCAGTACATCTCGCAAGACACTACCGGCCGGATTCTGGCACGGCAGCAAGGCTGACGCCCCCGGCGCCCGTTCCGTCCGGCCGGTCACTCCAATGCCCCACACGGGATACGGGCGTCCGGCGTTGCCGATACGCTCAGAACGCGCTGTTATAGAGCCCGCCGTCGAGGAGGATGCTTTGGCCGGTGATATAGCCGGCGTGGGCGCTGCACAGGAAAGCGCAGGTATTGCCGAACTCATCCGGATTGCCGAACCGCTTTGCCGGTACCTTGGCCGCATTCTGCGCCGCCACTTCCTCTTCCCTGGCACCTGTTTTACTGGCCCACGCAGCGACACTGCCGCGCAAACGATCGGTGTCGAAATACCCGGGCAGGATGCTATTGATCGTCACATTCCGGTCGGCCACCGTGCGCGCCACGCCCGCCAGAAACGCGGTAAGGCCGGCGCGTGCGCCGCTCGAAAGGTCGAGTCCCGGCACCGGCATTTTCACACTCATGGAAGTGATGTTGACGATGCGCCCGAAGCGCTGCTGCATCATGTGGTCGATCACTCTCTGGATCATTTCAATCGGCGTCACCATGTTCATCGTTACTCCATCGAGCATGGCGGCACGGTCGAGTTCACGAAAATCCCGCAACGGCGGCCCCCCGTTGTTGTTGACCAGGATATCGGGATCGGGACATGCGGCGAGCACTGCATCCTGCCCCTCTCTCGTGCCAATGTCGGCAACCACCGGTGTTACCGACACGCCTGTCGCCTTGCTGATTTCGGCCGCCGTCGCTTCAAGCACTGACTTGTTACGTCCGTTGAGAACCAGCGCGACGCCGGCTTGCGCCAACGCCATTGCGCAGCCTTTTCCGAGCCCGCGGCTCGATGCGCAGACAATGGCTTTACGTCCTTCTATGCCCAGATCCATACTCTTTATTTCCTCCGATTCACTCGTGCCCCGATTTCATCCGGCACGCCCGGGACGAAGACAGGGGCCGCCGGCGGCCGCCACGGTTTCCGCGGACGCCAATCTGGTTGCGCAACGGAAGGCGGAAAGAACGGCTGCGCCAAGGCGGCGCCCGTCAGGCTGACGAACCGCCAAAAAAGAACGCGTTGATCCACTCCTGCGCACGCCTCTCTGCCTCGGCGACCTCTTCGCTGGACATGCGGCGAGCAAGCAGATCGCGTTGAAACATCGATCTCGGATCGAAGTTGAGGGCCGACGCAAGGTTGAACCACTTGTGTGCCTCGATGTCGTCGCGTTCGACGCCTTCACCATCGCGATAGAGGAGCGCCAGGCTGTACATTGCGAACGCGTAGCCGTTTTCCGCTGCCCGGCGGAACCATTGGGCAGCGCGCCCTGCATCCGGCTCGCCAAGGTCGCCGTCGCGATAGAGCACGCCAAGGCCGTTCTGTGCCCTCACGTGTCCTTGTTCGGCGGCCTTCGTCCACCACTGCATTGCCGATTGATAGTCGCGCGCCACAAACGCGACGTAACCTCGCTCGAATTCCTCGTCGCCCGCACCCGCCCATGCGGACATGGCCCCGAGCCCGAGAATCAAGGCTAGCAACAGCGTAGTGAGCAGTCTCAGTGTGTTTGGCTGGGTCATTGCGAAACAATACCAGACTCGCGGCACGCCGTGGACGGGCGGCCAGGCACGCACCACGGGACAACTGGGCGATGCCGCGGGGAGCGCGTGGCCCCTGCGCCGCTTCCGCAATTGCTCAGGCTATCCCCAGCAGTTTGTGCGTCTGCAAGCTGATGCGCCAGCGTGGATGGCGCTTGCAATAATCGATCGCGGCACGCGTATTGGCCGCGGCTTGCGGCCCGTCCATCGGTTGCAGAAAAAAATGCTCGAAATCGAGGTGCTCGAACCTGTCGGGCATGGCCTGCGGCTGCGGGTACACCAGCTTCAGTTCGTTACCGCGGGTCAGCGTCACCTTCGCATCGGCCTTGGGGCTGACGCAGACCCAGTCGAGCCCGCGCGGCGCCGGTTGTGTGCCGTTGGTTTCAACCGCCACCTCGAAACCCCTGGCGTGGAGAGCCTCCACCAGAGCCTCGTCGAGTTGCAACAGCGGTTCACCCCCGGTGCACACCACCAGCCTGGAATCGGTTGCCGGCGACGGCCAGCAATCAGATACCGCTTCAGCCAGCGCCTCGGCAGTCGCGAACTTGCCGCCTCCAGGCCCGTCGGTGCCGACAAAGTCGGTATCGCAGAATGCGCACACGGCTTGCGCGCGGTCTTCTTCGCGGCCGCTCCACAGATTGCAGCCGGAGAACCGGCAAAACACCGCAGCGCGCCCGGTCTGCGCGCCTTCTCCCTGCAGTGTGTAGTAGATTTCCTTGACGCTGTAGGTCATGTGTTCAAACCGGCAACGCCGGCGCGTGCTCTCCCCATGCCAGTATCACACCGCATCCCCTCGTCTCGTACAGATCGATGCGATCGAGCTGCGGTAACTGCGGTGCGGTCTCGCCGCGTATCCAGCGGGCCAGACTGAGCGCATCGTTATCTTCGACTGCGGCGAGTTCATGCAGCGGACGATGATCGAGGCGCGCGAACACCGGTGAGAACAGCTCCTTGACGTCGCCGTAATCAACAGTCCATCCGAGCACCTCGTCGAGCGGTGCGTGAAGGTGCAGGCGCAAGGTGTAGGTGTGGCCATGCAGCCTGCGGCGCAGGTCGCCCGCCGGCGCGCGCTTCAGTTGCACCGCGCTGTCCAGTGAGAACTCCTTCCATATCCGGTAATGCCGTCCGTCAAAATGTGCGCCGCTGCTTGCGGTTTCGTAAACCGTGACCCATGACAGTTCCGGCAACTGCGGCTTGAGCCGGTCCCAGATCCAGCTCGACACCAGTTCGCTGGTCGGGTTTTCCAGGCCCGGCAGATCGTTCAGGCACACGTGATCGAGTTCGCCGTGCAGCGGTGCCCAGAGCGCGTCGATCCGGTCATAGTCGACACCGATCGCACGTTCGCCCAGATCCATGTCTGCATGCAGGATCACCTCGAACCCATGGCCATGCATGCGGCCGCATTTGTGTCCGGCAGCGACGTTCGGCAGCCGATGCGCCGATTCGAAGCGGTAGCGACGCCAGATATGCGCATGATCGTGCTGGTCGAGGTCGACGCCGGCGTGCGGGGTGCTCTGTACACCGACATTTTCGATACCGGGCAGGTCCAGACGCGCGCGCACCCAGCGGGCGATGTTCTCATCCGTGGGCTGCGCGATTTCCCGGTTGATTTCGTTGTAGTCGAGCGGCGCGACTGCTGTGACGAGTTGCGATTGCAACTCCTGCACTTCGCCCCCGGGGAAACTCGCCCAGCCATCGGGCAACGCACAACGCACATCGGCCAGGTAGCCGTGGCCATGCAAGCGGCGCGCGCGGTGTCCCTGCGGCAGCAAGTCGACCCTGCACGCCGCTTCGAATCCCGCGGCCGCCGTAAACAAGATATTTTCACCAGCCATTCAATACTGCCAATCACTCAGAAGCGCTCTTCACCCGGGAGCACGGGTCTTCAAAGCCGTACATGTTGCACATGCGCGGACGGCGCACGCGTGTGTTCGCCTCGCGATCTCCGCTGCCCGGCCCGATCACGATGCATCCGTCAGGGCATCCACGGCACCATCTCGGATGCGCCGCCCGGCGCGAACGGTACTTCGATCAGCCATGTGCCACCGGCCTTGTTGGCCCGTGCCACGGCATCCCCAACCCGGTCCGCGGGAACGCGCTCACTGTTGACACCGAACGCCGCGCCGAGTTTTGCGAAGTCCGGATTCGCCAGCGCCGAGCCGATATGACGACCACCGAACATGCGGTCCTGGTACTTGCGGATGGCACCGAAGGCATTGTCGTTGAACACCAGCGCGATCAGGTCGAGATTCAAGGCGCGTGCGGTGGCAAGTTCCTGCACGGTGAACATGAAACCGCCATCTCCCGAAATCGATACGACCGTCTGCTTCGGGCACGCCAGTTTGGCACCGATTGCCGCCGGCAGCGAATAACCGAGTGTGCCGTAGGTGCCGGGATGTATCAGCGTCCGGGGATGATAGGTGTCCATCAACAATGGCATCCAGTAACCGACCAGGGTCAGATCGTCGACGAAGATCGTGTCGTCGGGCAGCGCGGAACGAAGGCTCTCGATCACCTCCAGCACCGGGCCCGCCTGATCCGCCAACCTCGCCCGTTTCTTTTCGCGAAACGCATCGACATCGAACCAGCTTTGCGCTGGCTGGTCCTCGCCCAGCGCATCGGCCAGGGCGGCTAGCGCCAGGCTCGCGTCCGCGACAACGCCAACCTCGACGGCGCGACGTTGTCCGACGATCAACGGGTCGATGTCGATCTGGACGATACGCTGCGGGAACCGCGCGCCGACGTTGACATCCGACACGACGTCGATGCGCGAGCCCACCACCAGCGCCAGGTCCGCCTGTTCGAGCAGATCATCGTAGAGATCAAACCTGCCCCAGCCGTCGCCGAGCGCCAGCGGATGCCGGTCGGAGATCGCACCACGCCCGAATACGCTGGTCACCACCGGCGCGCCCAGCAATTCCGCCACTCGCGCCAGAACGGGCGCGGCGGCCGGACTGTCGGCACCACCGCCGGCATAAATGAACGGGCGCTTGGCCGAGCGCAGTGCCGCCGCGGCGCGGGCGAGCGCATCCGGGTTGCCCGCCGGGCGCACGTCCTGTGCGTGCGGGTGGATGGTCACGTCCGCTTCGCCGTTCTGCACGTCAAGCGGCATTTCAATGTAGGCGGGACGCGGGCGCTGGCAACGCATCGCGCGCACCGCTTCGCGCACCACGGCCGGCACGTCCGCCGCTGCCGACACCCGGGTCGCATAGCCGCACACCGACGCCGCGACGTTGACCGAATCGCGAAGTTCGTGGAAGTGCCCGCCTTCGCGCTCCAGTTGGGCCAACGCGTTCTGCCCGCCGAACACAAGCATCGGCGCGGACTCCGAATACGCCATGCCCATCCCGCTCAGCGCGTTGGTCAGTCCCGGCCCGGGAACCACGAAACTGGCGGCAATTCGCCCCGAAGCACGCGCGTAACCCGCTGCCATCAGCGTTGCGCCCTGCTCGTGGCGAACCGTAATCATCTTGAGCGCCTTGTCCTGATAGGCCCCGTCGTACAGCGGGCTGTTATGGGTCCCGACGATGCCGAAGACATGTTCGATGCCTTCGGCCTTCAAGGACGCGGCAACCGCTTTCCCCCCTGTCATGCGCGCCATATTCCCTCCGGTTCGGTTTGATCTGGCAAACAGCGTAGTTTACCGACCCCGGCGCACAATCGCTGGCTCTTTGCGCCAGCGCGCATATTTAGACAAGGATTTGCTTCTCGGGGAAAATGCGGCTAAACAGGCTGGGTGATCGGCCGCTGGGTCATGGCCGGACTATGGCCGCGGGTGCTGCTTAAGGATGTGGCGCCACAATCTTGCTGCAAGCGAACCGGTACAAACGGTTGCTGCGCGACAATGTCCGGCATTGCCGCTGATCAAATTGATTCGCTTCGCCATCACGTGGATCAGGTGACCGCCTTCGTCAACCATGCGGGCCAGCATGCACGGTAAGGGCGAAAACCTGCTTGCCAAAAACACATTGAGGAGAAAACAGCATGGATATGCAACTGACCGATCGCCGCGCCCTGGTTACCGGATCCACCTCCGGAATCGGCTACGCCATCGCCCGCGCCCTCGCCGCCGAAGGCGCACAGGTCACATTGACGGGACGTACCCGGGCCGGGGTCGACGAAGCATTGAAGAAACTGCGCAAGGAAGTGCCGGGGGCCAAGGCCGGCGGCGTTGCCGCCGACTGCGCCACTGCCGCCGGCGCGGAGAAGGTGTTCGCCGAGGTTCCGGACACGGAAATCCTCGTCAACAATCTCGGCATCTACGAACGCAAGGATTTCTTCGACATCCCCGACGGGGACTGGCAGCGCATGTTCGAGGTCAATGTCATGAGCGGCGTGCGTTTCACCCGTTTCTACGCCGCGAAGATGGTGGAGCGGAAATGGGGCCGCGTGGTATTCGTGTCGAGCGAATCCGGGTTGAACATTCCGCCCGAGATGATTCATTACGGCTTCAGCAAGACGGCCCAACTGAGCATTTCGCGCGGCCTGGCAATGGCGCTCGGCGGCACCGGCGTGACCGTCAATGCGCTGCTGCCGGGACCGACGCGCACCGAGTACTCTGACAAGATGCGCGAGCAGCGGGCCAAGGCGGCGGGCATCCCGATGGCGGAATTCGAAAAAACGTTCTTCGAGAAGCACCGGCCAAGCTCGATCCTGAAGCGCTTTGCCGATAGCGATGAAGTCGCGCCGCTGGCTGTCTATCTTTGCAGCCCGCTGTCGGCGCTGACGAACGGCGCGGCCTTGCGGGTCGAAGGGGGCATCGTCAACCAGATCACCTGAGCGCTGATCGCGCGCGGTCAGCCCTGACGGCGGCATCGCCGGCGCCGGTTCGCCGGTACCGGATCAGCAGCGCCGAACGGGGGTCGGGCCGGTCGCCATGCTGGTATCAGGCCGGACTCTCCGCTCCGGCTACAGCGCGGCTGGCCGCGCGATGCGTGCGCCAGCATCCGGAGTCGATGCGCTCGGCCATCATCGAACGGTCGCCTGCAACATAAGTCCAGGCGAGCCGGCGCGCTCCGCGGGCAGTGACGACTTCGAGCAGCGTGCGCACGTACTCGTGCCCGTCGCGTGCATAGCCGTGAAACACCTCTACTTCATCGAGCGTCTCGAGTACCGGCCCGGTATCGGGGAACCGCGCAAATTCGCCGCGCACCAACCCGGCGGGCTCGTCGCCGTGCACATCGAGCATCGGGTAGTCCGCCGCGGTCGCATGCAGGCGTCCGTGCGCGTGCGCTGCATCCAGTTCCGCCGGCTTGTGCCGCTCAAGCGCGGCGTGCCGCGATTCGCCGCGCATGAGGGTGCCGTAAACAAAGACGCTGTCGACTTCCGCCTCCGCACGCTCGTTTACCGCCGCTTTCTCGTACTGATGCGACGGCAGCCCGAACGCAGCGAGGCCGCGACGCACGATCCCGGTATATTCATCCGAAGGTGCAACGAATCCGTCCTCGGTGCGCTGCCGGGTGACCTGATAGGTAACGACCGGGACGGTGCGGCCGCCGGCAACGATGGCCATGTGCGAGATACGCCGGTAGCAGCCGGCCGCCACGCTTTCCTTCAGATCCAGAACTTCCCAACCGTGGTCGCTGACTTCGAACAGCGCGCCATGCACGAAATGTCCCTTGCGCTCACGTATGTTCAGCGCGCCGCCGCTGCGCAGCACCGAGCGGTAGTTGAACACGAGTTCGCAATCGGGCAGGAGCGCCGGCCCGATCGGCTGCATGGACTTCGGGTTCGCGTTGTGGCGGGCGCAGAACTCACGCCAGTTCCGTGCATCGAGATTGGAGCCGTACGCAAAATAGATCGCCATGGTCAGGCCTTCAATCGCCGGCAGAAACCCGTCTTCGCCCAACGCGATCGTGCACGCGGAACGTCCCGCAACGGCTCACGATGCCGGCCAATGCATGTCACTTTACGTCGGACAGGACGTGAATGGTGCGGCTGGCGATCAGATCCTTGACCTTCGCCGCATAGGATGCCATGTGCGGGGCCGCCGCGTGTGCCTTGAGCGCATCGGCGCTTTCCCATTTCTCGATCACCATGAAGGTATCCGGGCCCAACGGCGTCTGGAAACTGCCGAAGTCGGCATCGATTACGGGACCGTACTCAATGCACCCGTTCTCGGCCCGCACCGAGGCCAGGTTGTCCCGTGCGGCATCCAGAATCTTCTGACGCTGGCCGGGCTTGGCGGTAATAACTGCGACGACATGAATCATTTCGAACCTCCGGAAGATTGATGGTACATATTGCGATGTTAACGCCAACGAGGTGCAAACCGGAATCCGGTGCCTGGCGCAGACCCGCGCAGGCCGACAGCGCGCGGCGTCGTCTCCGTCTGCCCGTGCCGTAAACTGCCGATGACGGGTGTTCCCCGTTCAATCGCCCGCAGCGGCCTTCGCTTCCAGCTGTGCGTAATCGACAGGCGCTTCGTGCAGCAACTGATGGCGGCTCTTCTCTACCCCCTTGACGATGGCGACGACGGCTTCGTTGTATGGAACTGCCAGGCCCAACGCATGCGCTTCGCGCACCAGGGCACCGTTAATGGCGTCGATCTCGGTGCGCCGCCCCTGTTCCACATGCTGAAGCATCGACGGTTTGTTGAAGCGCAGTTTGGAGTGATGCAGGATCTTTGCGCGAGGATCGGCTTCCGACAGCTTCCAGCCCTTGGCCTCCACAACGCGCATGACCTCATCCATCATGTGCCCCTGTAGAGCCCTGAGTTCGGGGGTGCGATACACCTCTCCGCTACGCAGTCCGGTCACCGCGGCAATCGCGTTGACGCCACAGTTGAGGACGAACTTTCCATACACATAAGACATCGGGTCGGACACCACCTCGGTTTCGATCTGCGCCGCATTGAGCATGTCGGCCACGGCGACGATACGCTCGCTCCGGCTTCCGTCCAGTTCGCCGATGGTGGTCATGTCGGCATTCGTGTATACGGACAAACCCGGCTGCGGATGGGCACCGCTGTTCATGGTAACGCCGGCGACAACGCGCTCCTTCCCGAGGACCTCGACCAGCACCTCGACGTTGCCGATGCCATTTTGCAGCGTCATGGCGAACCCATCGGGTTTCAGTGCTGCGCTCGCCGTGGCCGCAGCTTCGCGCGTGGCGTTCGAATCGGTGAACACGATCGCGAGGTCGCAGGGCGCCAGGCCCTCGTGACTCGTATGCGCCGGGATGCTGATGACGTGATCGCCACGCACACCCTGCACTTTCAATCCATCGCGGTTGATGCGTGCCACATGGTCTTCGCGCACGTCAATGAGCGACACATCGTACCCGGCACGCTTGAGCAGGCCGCCGTAGAAGCCGCCCATGGCGCCGGCACCGATGACGTAGATTCGCATGTCTTTCATGGTCTGTCTTTCCTGGTTATATACCGACGCGCCCGGTACTACCGATCACCAATCACCCTTCGGCGGGTGCGCTCGTACTGCTTCCTCGTTGACTTCGGTTCCCCAGCCCGGCCCGTCCGGAAGGCTGAGCATGCCGTCCTTGACCTGCGGTTTGACGGTGAACAGGTCGTCCTGCCACGGAACCACGTCGGGATCGGTTTCCATGATGCGAAGATTCGGCACGACAGCGGCCAGATGCGCGCTCATCATGGTCGAAAGATGACCGTAAAAATTATGCGGCGCCACATTCAACTCATACGCGTCCGCCATTGCAGCAATTTTCAGCGATTCGCTGTAACCGTTCCACGGCACGTCAATGATCGCTACGTCAACCGACGCATTTTCGAAATAGGGGCGGTAATCGCGCCGCCCGAACAGGCATTCGCAGGAGGCGACCGGTATTGTCGTGTGCCTGCGGATATGCGCCAGCGCCTTCGGGTCGCGAGTGTCGATTTCCACCCACATCAGGTCATATGGCTCCATCGTCCGCGCAACCTTGAGAAACCCTTCGGGTTTGAAATTCCAGTTCAGGTCGACAAGAATATCCATTTCCTTGCCGGCGCCTTCGCGAAATGCGGCAAGTTCGCTGCGCAATGCATCGAGGACATAGCGATCCGCATTCAGATCAGGATAACCGTCGCCACGGCCGAAACCGCCGTTGCGCACGCGCGGGTCCCCGTCCCCGAGCAACAGCACGTTCGTCTTGAGCGCGCTGTAGCCGCTTGCCGCCACTTCCTTGCCGAGCGCGACGATGTCGTCGTAGCTGCGCACCGTGGGAATGCCCATGCGCTCGCCCCATACACGGTAGGTTCCGCAGTGCGACCAGTAAAGACGGATTTGCTCACGCTGCGGTCCGCCAAAGAGTTCGTAGACCGGAATGTCCAGGGCACGCGCCTTGACGTCGATCAGCGCGTTCTCGATGGCCGCAATGGCCTGCTGGGCGATGCCGCCCTGCGCGGTGCGGGTGCGTGCATAGAGCCAGGCCGTATGCACCTCGAAGCTGCGCGCATCCTTGCCAATCAGCAACCCGGCAAACTCCTCGATCAATGCCGTGACGCCGCGGCCGCCAAAACTCTCGTTGTATTCGCTCCAGCCGACCACGCCGTTGTCCGCCGTGACCTTTACGAAATCGAAGTTTCTCCATGCGCCATCGGCATGCAGAATGTCTATGCGCTCAATCTTCATCTCATTTCCTTTCGCCGTTTTCTCGCGCTCGCAACCCATGTCCTGATCATTGCGCTGAGCGCAGTATACGCATCAGTTCCTTCACCCTGCCCGCCGATTCCTTGTGGCGCAAGCGCGCAAAGTGCCCGGGAAGGCGCGCTGCATATGGCCGCGGCAGCCCGCGAAGCCGACGCCGGAATGGCAGAATGACACGTCGGGCCGGTCATGGGCCAGGCAAACAACCCGCAAGAAGAGGTAATCATATGGGCATCCATCTGCGCCAGATCGCACTGGTCGCATCAAGGCTCGCACCCGTTGTCGACGACCTGCAAGCAGTATTCGGAATCGAAGTCTGCCATGTCGATCCCGGTCTTGCGATCTGGGGACTGGAGAATGCCCTGTTGCCGGTGGGCCGCAATTTCATTGAAGTGGTCGCCCCGACAGAAGCAGGCACCGCCGCCGGGCGCTATATCGAGCGCCGTCATGGTGACGGCGGCTACATGGTGATCTGCCAGACGGACTCACGCGATACGCAGAAGGCCTGCCGCGAACGCGCCGCTGCGCTGAACGTACGCGTCGCCTACGAAAGCGACGAACGAGACGGTTTCAATCTGATGCAATTGCATCCGCGCGACCTCGAAGCCGCATTTTTCGAGATCGACTGGGACGCCGATGGAGATTTCACCGGGCGCTGGGAACCTGCCGGCGGGACCGGATGGGTCCGGCATGTACGGACCGGCCGAGTACAGGACATTGCCGGCGTTGAATTGCAGTGCGAAGACCCGCCTTCGCTGGCGAAAAAGTGGGCGAGAATTGCCGGCGTCGCGGCAGACCTGCGCAGCGGCCACCCGCAGGTTGCGCTCGACAACGCCACATTGCGCTTCGTGGAAATTGCCGACGGCCGCGGCCCGGGTCTGGGCGGAATCGACCTCGTGGTTTCCGATCGTGCCGCAATACTCAACGACGCGAAATCACGCGGCTGCCATGTCAGCGAGAACCTGGTGATGGTCTGCGGAACGCGTTTCTACCTCGCCTGAGACAGGCACTGCACGGCACACACAGGGATGTGCAATGAAAAGTGCAGGTCGAGCCGGTTTGGTGTTGTCCGGCACAGTCGTCCGCATCGACGCCGTATCGGATCATGACCGGTTGAGTCGGCTCTCCCTGCCACTGCTGTTTATGCAATCTCAGTGCCAAAACACATTATTTTGCGAGGAAACATCGTAGAGCGAAAACGTATGACGTCACGCCCGAAAAACGCGCCGTCGTACCTGCATTCCGGCGGCGCAGAATGCACGAAAGGCGGGCGTCCGCACTCCGTGCCGCCTCCGTATGAACGCTTTTCGATCTGTATTCCTGCAAGTTGCACGCGCGCGGGCACGGACCGGTCTCCCTCGGCGGCGCCGCTGCTCCCCTGAGCCGCCCGGCGACGCGCGCTCGACCTGACGGCCGGCCAAATCAGATCCGGAATTCGATCAGGAATGGCCCACGCCGGCCGCACGCTGCGTTGAACACGTCGGCAAAGCCCTCCAGCGTCTCCACCCGCGTGGCTTCCACGCCCATTCCGTTGGCGAGGCTGATCCAGTCGAGTTCGGGCCGCGACAAGTCGAACAACTCATTGGACGCGTTACCCGGCCGGGCGCCGACGGCGAGCAGTTCGCCATGCAGGATCTTGTAAACGCGATTGGCGAACACGACGTTGATCACATCGAGTTTTTCGCGTGCCTGCGTCCACAACGACTGCAGGGTATACATTCCGGCGCCGTCGGCCTGAAGGCAAACGACCTTGCGGTCCGGACACGCCAGCGCGGCGCCAGTGGCGGCAGGGAAGCCCTGACCGATGGCACCGCCGGTAATCTGGATCCAGTCGTGGGGCGCAGCGTTGAAGGTGGGTGCCAGCAGCGCCCTGCCGGAGGTCACGCCGTCCTCGGAAACAATGCAATTTTCCGGCAATAGTGCTGCCAGCGTGGTCGCAAAAGCAATTGGCTCGAATGGTCCGCTGAGTAGTTGCGGCTCGGCTTGCGCCTGCGGAATCTCCACCTTCGCCGGCGCACCGAGTTCGTCCGCCAGACTGTTCAAGGCCGCGACCAGGTCCTGTTCCGGCCGCGCCAGCACATGCGTTATCGAATCCGCCGGCGCCAGCAAACTGGGTTTGCCGGGATACGCAAAGAACCCGGTTGGCGGCTTGGCGCCGACCAGCACCACGTGCCGGACACCGGACAACAGCTCGATTGCCTTGTCAACCACATAGGGAATGCGGTCCACCGGGACCCTGCCGCGGCCGCGCGCCATGCGCGGCAGCTGTGTCGGACACCGCAGCATGGCACCGGTGGCATGGGCCACCCGTTGCGCGGCGATCAAGCCCGGTTCCGACAATGCCTGCCCACTCAGAACCAGTATTGCCTGCTCACCGCTTCTCAATGCCTGCGCGATCGACCGAACCGTTTCCGGTGCAACCACGGACCTTGCCGGCAACGGAAGCGGGTCGGCAACCTGCCCGCCGTCGCTCCACGCGGTGTCGGCGGGCAATATCAGGGTGGCAATCTGCCCGGGAGCGGTCAGAGCCGCCTGGACTGCCGCTGCACCGTCGGCGCCGACGCGCTTGGAAGACGCACTGGTTCTGACCCAGTGCGATGCAGTGCGAGCGAGGCCTTCGGTATCGAAAGTCAGCGGCGAATCAAACGGCCGATGGTAGGTGGCGTGATCGCCGACGATGTTCACCATCGGCGAATTTGCACGCCGCGCGTTGTGCACGTTCGACAATCCGTTTGCCAGTCCGGGGCCGCAATGCATCAAGGTTGCAGCCGGTTTGCCCGTCATGCGCGCATAACCATCGGCACAGCCGGTCACGACAGTTTCCGCCATTCCCAGTACGCAGCGCATGCCGTCTACCTTGTCGAGCGCCGCTACAAAATGCATTTCCGAAGTGCCGGGGTTGGCAAAACAGGTATCGACTCCGCTCGCGATCAGCGAACGCACCAGACTTTCAGCTCCATTCATGATGACTATGCCCTTCCGGTAAACGAGCATGAAACCTAACACAAACATGGCAGCTCAAGACAAGGGCACCGACCGATACCGGTCGGTGTTGTTTATACTGACCCGACAAACAGTCAGGGAAGGTGTCAGATGAGTGCAATTCGTTTGTCAACGCGCTGGCAATCAGCATGTGCCGGCCTGGTGGCGAGTATCTTCGTGCTACTTGCCCAGGCACAGGATGCGCGCAACCCGGGAGACGAGTTCCGCGATTGCCCCGAATGCCCGCTGATGGTGGTCGTCCCGGCCGGGACCTATGGCATGGGCGCCCCTCCAGTCGACCAGGGACGTCCTTACGACGAAGGCGAATTACGCCCGGTTACCGTCAGCAAGCCATTTGCCGTCGGCAAGTTCGAGGTCACGTTCGACGAATGGGACGCCTGCGCGAAAGACGGAATATGCAACGCGGCGGAAGACGAGGGATGGGGCCGGGGCACGCGGCCGGTCATCAACGTTTCCTGGACCGAAGCAGACCGGTACACGAAGTGGCTGGCAGAGAAGACTGGCAAGCCCTATCGCCTGTTGACGGAAGCAGAGTGGGAATATGCGGCGAGGGCTGGCGCAGGCCGTGCCCGCTTTTTTGGCATCAAGCGCGAAGATGTTTGTTCCTACGCCAACCTCTATGACAGGACAGCCGACCGGAAACTCGAATTCGGCATGGAAACGCTGCCGTGTGATGACGGCTACGAGGTCACGGCGCCGGCAGGATCATTCAAGCCCAATGCATTCGGGCTACACGACATGCTCGGCAACGTCTGGGAATGGACGGAGGACTGCCAGGTCCGCCTGTGGCGCAATGCGCCCACTGACGCAAGGGCACGGCTAACAGGCCGTTGTTCCGAGCGCGCCTACCGTGGCGCCTCATGGCTCAGCCATCCTCCCAGCTACCTGCGTATCGGCGACCGCTACCGGTTTATCGGGGCACGTTACAACGATCTCGGTTTCCGGGTCGCACGAACGCTGCCATGAAACGCAACGAATCCGCCGGTCTGGCCTTCCTGACCGCTCCGTTTGAGACCATGACATTACCGATCGCGCCCTTGCCCATCGTCCTTCTACTGATTTTGCTCGTGGCCGCGCTACCCGTCCACGCGCAGGACACGCCACAACCCGGCAGCGTGTTTCGTGACTGCGATGCGTGCCCGGAGATGGTGGTCATACCGGCAGGGAAATACGGTTTCGGCTCGCCGCCAAACGAATTCGGCAGCCCTTACAACGAAGGCTATGTTCTCGACGTCGAGTTCGCGCGGCCATTTGCACTTGGCAAATACGAAGTGACCTTCGGGCAATGGGAAGCGTGTGTCCGCGACGGGGGATGCCAGCCGGTCGATGACAAAAATCAGGGAGGTGAACAGCATCCTGTCATCAACGTCAGTTGGCACGATGCAGCGGCCTACGCCGATTGGCTTTCCGCAAAGACGGGCAAACCCTACCGCCTGCCTTCAGAACAGGAATGGGAATACGCCGCGCAAGCGGGCACGAAGCGCGCGCGATTTTTTGGCATTCCTCGCGAGCAAACCTGTCAGCATGGAAACGTGTATGACATGACTGCGAACGACGTTCACGATTTCGGCTGGGCGTGGCTTCCGTGCACCGACGGCTATGCCGGCCTCGCGCCGGTCGGTCGTTTCAAGGCAAACGCCTTTGGCGTTCACGACATGCTCGGCAATGTCTGGGAATGGGTGCAGGATTGCCTGAACCCCAACTGGCGCTTCAGCAGGGTCGTGCCGGACGGCTCGGCGTTTACCGATGGCGATTGTGAACAGCGCGCCTATCGCGGTGGTTCGTGGCTTGCCAATCAACCCTACTACCTGCGCACCGGGGAGCGCTACAAGTTCAGCAAGGCGCGATACGACGATCTGGGTTTTCGCGTGGCCCGCTCCCTCGACTAGAACCCGGCGCGGCGCTCCCGTCGGCCTTGCAAATCAGGCGCCGCATTTACCGGGCGGCGGGGTTTGTGGCCGTCAATCTCTGCCGATGCCGTCACTTTCCGGCAGCAGCACTGATCGCTTCGGGCAGCACGCCGGGCTGCACCCCGAACACGAGGAGTAACGCCGAGTAGGCAATCAGTGTAATCAGCACGATCGATACGACATTGAGCAACACGCCCGCGCGCGCCATCTGCGCGATGGCGAGATGGCCCGAGGAAAACACGATTGCGTTCGGTGGTGTTGCAACCGGCAGCATGAAAGCACAACTCGCGGCAAGCGCGGCCGGCACGGCCAGCAGCAAGGGATGTTCACCCAGCGTCAGCGCCAGTGCCGCGACAACCGGCAGAAATGCCGCCGTCGTAGCGGTGTTGGAGGTCAGTTCGGTCAGGAAAATCAGCAGCGTGATCATTGCGATGACGATAAGGATAGGCGGCAATCCGCCGAGCACGGCCAGTTGATCTCCGATCCACGCAGCCAGCCCGGTATTGTCAATGGCCGACGCCAGTGTCAGGCCGCCGCCGAAAAGGATGAGTATCCCGAACGGCAACCGCTGGGCCCAGTCCCAGTTCATCAGAAATACGCCGCGTTTCAGGTCCACCGGAATGAGAAACGCCAGTAGGGCGGCGATCATCGCAACAACGGTATCGTCGAGCGCAACACCGGGAATCTGTTTGTTGATCAGCGGCCGGAAAATCCAGGCCGCGGCCAGAAGCAGAAACAGCACACCAATTCTTTTTTCACCGGTTGACATCGGTCCCTGGCTGGCGGCACGTTCGCGAATGACTTCCTGGGCACCGCCGATCGAATGCCCTTTCAACCTGAAAATCACCCGGGTCATCAGCCACCACATCACAAACAGCAGAACGACCGACAACGGCAGCGCCATCGCCATCCACTGGGCAAACCCGATTTCAATGCCATAGGTCTGCCGCATGAATCCCGCAAGAAACGCATTCGGCGGCGTGCCGACCAGTGTCGCCAGGCCACCCGCCGTTGCCCCGTATGCCACCGACAGCAACAGTGCGCCCGGAAATGCCGCAGCACCGCTTCGCGAGTCTTGCTGACCCGGTGCCTTGTTATCGTTGTTGAGCGCAACCACGGACAGGGCAATCGGCAGCATCATCAGCGTCGTCGCCGTGTTCGATACCCACATGCTCAACAGAGCGGTCGCCACCATGAATCCGCCAATGAGACGGTCCATCCGTTCGCCTACCGATTTCAGCACAAACAATGCAATGCGCTCGTGCAGCTGCCAGCGCTCCATCGCCAGTGCGATGACGAACCCGCCCATGAACAGGAAAATGACCGGATTGGCATAGGGCGCGGCAGTCGCCTTGATCGGCATGACGCCTAGCAACGGAAACAGCGGCAACGGGAGCAGCGCGGTTGCCGGCAGCGGCAGTGCTTCGCTTACCCAGAAAATCGCCATCAATATCCCGACAGCGGCAACGTGCCAGCCTGCCGGACTGAGATTACCGGGTGGAGGCACCAGCAACATCACGATGAAAAGGGAAATCCCGATCGCCAATCCGGCAATTCTGCCTTTCAATCCGGTGCCCGAAAATTCAGAAGAACCGATTACCGTTCCCGTATCGCCATTTTCGCGGCCAGTCGTCATGTTGGAATACTCACGTCAGGGATTCTCGGACCAGTGTTACCAAGACACGCTACCATAAAGCAGGTCTCGTTCGACACTGACACGGCCTCGCAGCGATGCCCGGCGCGCCTATTGCGTCTCCCGAACAAGCCTGGCGCGAAGCCGTGTTTCCGTGACCCCCGCCCGCCAACTCCGGCGGCCTCCGGGCTGCGTCAATCCGGCACTCGGGGATTTCGCACATCGGCAGCTTCAAGGCACTCTCGCCGGTCCCGCGCCGCCACACCCGGGAACGGATTCGACCTGCATCAAATCATGAGTCACGCAGTCCGGCATCGGCGCTCATCGCAGTACGTCGTCAGCTCGAAGAGGCCGGAAGGACAAACCAATACGCTGTACCAGTGCAACATAACTCCGGGCGAACCTGACCCGGGAGGGCTCAGTGTGTCAGTCGCACATACAGGAATGGCAACTTCTCAGGCAAACGCTGGATGTGGTCTACTACGGTCCAGTTTCGCGTGCCGAAGATACGCGATACATATGCATCCGCGTTCGGGTCAAGGCTCATGCAGTAAGTATAGATGCCGCGACGATGATTCTCTTCCACGGCTTTCTTTGCATCGAAAACGAGATACTGCGGATCATGAACGTCAATATCAGACGGCTCACCATCTGTAATCAACAGCACAAGTTTTTTGTGGGCGTGCCGCTCATGGAGATACCTTCCGGCGTGACGCAATGCAGTCCCCATGCGGGTGGATAGTTTCCCGGTCATCCCGGCGAGGCGTGCTTTCGCAAGTTCGCCATACGGGCTGTCGAAATTCTTGAAGCGATAGTAGCCGACGTCATGTCGCCCGTCGGATGAGAAACCATGGATCGCGAAACTGTCTCCGATTTGCTCCATGGCATTGGCGAGCAGCGCGGTGGCCTCGCGCGCAAGCTCCAACACTGTCGTTCCGGCTTTTGACACGATGTCGTTCGTGGATTGCGAGAGATCAAGCAAGACCAACACAGACAAATCGCGCTGTTGGCGGCCAACAAGCGCGTACACGCGCGGGTCGGGGGGAACCCCCTGGCGTATTTCCGTGCTCGCATTTATGCACGCATCGAGATCCAGTCGATCACCCTCGATTTTCTTGCGCAAACGTACTGGGCGGTGCACCTGCACGGCCCGAACCATGTACTTCAGCCGGTTCACGAGCTCGTGATTTCGCTCGAGCAGGTCGTCGATGCGGCGCGGATCCCCCTCTGCTGCAGGACGTTCGAGCAGGGTGCACCAGGCGGGTCGTTCCCTGCCAATCAGATAATCCCATTCATCGTATCGGAGCGGCGGCGACAACGGTTCCTCCGGCACTTCCTTCTGCTGTTGCTTGCCCGCGAGCTTGACGCGCTCTTCCTCGCCGTCAGGGGGTGCGCCGTTCTCCGCGTGATCGCGTTCCCTGCCTTCATCGCCACCGGACAATTTTGCGCCCTGGTACGCTAACTCTTCGTTCTCGTCTGGTTGCGCAGGATCGCCAAAATCCCACACTCCCATATTGTCGTCTCGATATGCCGGCTCGACTACATAGGTCCTGAAGTTGAACTGCACTCGCATCTGCCCGAGGTCATTGCCGAGCAAACTTCCCATCGTGCGAGAAATGGATTGATCGTCCCAGTAATTGCGTTGCTCGAAAAACATGCGGCGTGCCTTGCAAATCCAGGGATCATCGTCCTCATATTCTTCATCTATCAGTGCGCGCGACAGGCGCGCGAAAAGAGACATTGCCGTGATGGCTCCGCCCGGTCGCGCAACATGGAACGGCGCCCACAGCTTTCTGAGCCCCGGAAATATCCCCATCGACAACGACTCGACGCGTGCGTCCTCGATGAGGGAGACGAGCGCCACCTGTACCGGCTTCAATTCGCCCACGGGGAAACGCGTAACGGTAAATCTTACGTGCGCTGCCGCATGTGCCGCTGCCGCACGATACACCGCCACGCCGCTCTGACCGCCGAAGCCACGATAAGACTGTGGCAAACGTACCAAATCACCATCAATCACAGAACGACGTCCAGCGGACTGCCCGCCACCTACTGCGGCGAGGGCGAGGCGGTCAGCGAGACGGCGGCCGGCCCCCGCCACAACTACTCCTGGTCGGGCACCTCGCCGGTCACCAACCCCATGGATCTGGCCGACCCGATCTTCGGGCTCCTCGCCCTGCTCTACGACGAGCCCAACGATGGCCTCGTCGAGGCCTGCGGATCCCACTTCGGCAGCGTGATCCGGGACGACTACATCATGAACCACCTCGACGAGGTCAACCTGCTCTTCGGCATCGTCTCGCCCTTCGAGGTGGCGCCCACGTTCTACGTAGCCAGTCCGACAAACGACCTGCCGCAGAACCGTTCGGTCGGCACGCCGCTGGCCAATGCGATCGCCATCGGCGATCCCGTGCCGGTGACGATCGAGGACATCATCGCCGCCGAGGGACCGCGCCTGCCCACCGTCGCCGATGAGGACAAGCATCTCAGGCAGGCGTTCGTGCTGCTGCACCAGAACGGGACGACGCCGACACAGGTGGAGCTGGACAAGATCGCCACCTTCCGGCGCGCCTGGGAGGACTACTTCGAACAGTCTGTGGACGGCCGTTTT
>Ga0209536_100002048_pt1 | contig 32865 bp, 31 predicted proteins | sample DeeMarSeWOR28_12_FD_187461 | JGI IMG/M metagenome (GOLD analysis project Ga0209536, IMG submission 187461) | Marine sediment microbial communities from White Oak River estuary, North Carolina - WOR-2-8_12 (SPAdes) (version 2) | ecosystem: Environmental > Aquatic > Marine > Intertidal zone >... | reverse complement strand
AGTCGGTTGTGCTCAGTCCCGTTTCGTCCATGGCCGGGGGGCTGCTCCTTTCTGTAACAGAATAGTGCAATTAGCGGAGGATTTTGACTTCGATGGTATTAAAGAATTAGTGCTCGATATAGACAACTAATTCAAATTCAATTGGTTTTTCAATTCCATAAATAACGCGTTGATTCCTTTACTTTTTTACGAGAGGTTTAATATGATAAAACAGACGCTAAAGCGGATGATCTGCCTGCCATGCATATTGGTTGCCCTGACGGCATGCAAAGAAAAAACTGAAATTGTTGAAGTGGTCCGGTCCATCAAGACCATTACCGTCAGTAAGCAGGCTAGCGAGAAGATATATAAATTTTCCGGGGTTGTCGCCGCGGTCGATTCATCTGGACTCAGTTTCCAGGTCGGCGGGCAGGTGATATCTGTGGAAGTGGACATAGGCGATCGCGTAACAAAAGATCAGGAGCTCGCGGCTCTTGATCCGGAGCCCTACCAGTTGGATGTGGATGCGATCAAGGCAGAGCTTCTAAAGGCCAAGGACAATGTTAACAAGTCAAAGGCGGAGTATGAGCGCCAGAAGCGGATCTTCGAACAGGGTGCGGGGGCAGAAAGGTTTGTGGAAGTCTCAGAATATAATTACAAGGCCGCCCGCAGCGCGGTAAATTATCAGGTTGCAAGGCTGGACCAGGTCAATCGCAATCTGCGCAAAACCAAGCTGCTCGCCCCTTACGACGGCACCATCGCCTGGCGGTCAGTGCAGCCCAACGAGGAGGTCGGCATCGGGCAGAAAATTTTCGAAATTAATGCCACGGGGAAAATGGAGGTCCAGCTGGCCGTTCCGGAGACCACCATCGATCAGATACACATCGACGATCCGGCGACGATCACCTTTGCCACGCTGCCAGGCGAGACCGCCCAAGGCCGTATTTCCTACATCGGTTCCGCCGCTGTTAAGGCCAACGCTTTTCCGGTCAAAGTGGAGCTGAGTGATCCGAATGAAAAAGTCTTACCCGGCATGACCGCTGAAGCTAATCTTATTGTAAAAGCTGAAAACCAGCAGCCCGGTTTCATAGTTCCGCTCCAGGCACTGCTGCCGGCACCGGAGGCGAACCGGGGGTTTGCCTTTGTGTATGACCCCCAGACGTCGACCGTCAAAAAAACGGCGGTTACATCCCGCGGCACAGAGGATAAAGAAGCAATCGTGTCCGAGGGTCTGGCGGCCGGTGACATTATTGCCGTGGCTGGCGTGAGTTTTTTAGCCGACGGGATGAAGGTCAAACTGATGAAACAGTAAAAGAGGGGTTCATCGGTTCAAAGGTTCAGTGGTTCAGGATTCTATTCTCGGGACTGGGTTGAATTTTGGATGCGTATTTACTAGATTAGCGTCAGCTTTGGAGAACCCAATCTAAAATTTGAAGCCGAATTAGCAATTTATTGAAAAATTGTGCATTTTAACGAGTACTTCGGGTATTTGATGCTTTTCTGTTCTTAACCCTGAACGTTGAACTCAGAACCTTTGAACGCTTGCACAGCAATGTTACTTTGTGATTTGTTTTCATAACTTCATGCACAATCTAGATTACTCACGGGACAAGAGGAACCGCATATGAAAGGGATTACCGCATTTGCACTGAATAATTCGCGCACCGTCATCATGACCATCTTTTTGATCGTTGTCGGCGGTATCTATGCGTTTATGGCCCTTCCGAAACTGGAAGACCCCCTCATTACGATTCGCGAAGCGCTAGTGGTGGCCAAATATCCCGGCATGCCGGTGGAGCAGGTCGAACGCCTGATTACCCGGCCCATTGAAGAGAAAATCAGGAGCATCGGCGAAATCGATAAGATAAAGGATTCCACTTCCAAAGTCGGCGAATGCCTGATCCATGTGACCATCAAAGATGAAGTGCCCTCAGAAGACCTCCCGGCAACCTGGAAACTGCTGCGCAACCGGATGAGTGACGTCAAACCCGAGCTGCCGGCAGGCACCGTCGGACCGATGGTCGACGATACGTTCGGCGATACGTCGGTGGCCACCATCGCGCTCTGGGCCGATGGTTTTTCCATGGCGGAGATGCATGAAACCGCCCGTGAAATCAGAGAGCGCCTCAACATGCTGAAAGGGATCCTGAAGGTCGATCTGACCGGGGTGCAGGATGAGCGCATCTATCTCGAGGTGTCCAACACCAAAATTGCGCAACTGGGCATCGATATCGCAGACATCGGCAAAAGTCTGCGCGAGCAAAACATTCTTTTGCCCGGCGGCAGGATAAACGTCAACGATGTGGACATCATCGTGGAGGTCCAGGGCCGGTTTACGTCCATCGAGGAGATCGCAGAAGTCCTTATCCCGATTACCGGCACTCAGGCCACGATTCCGCTGCGTGACATCGCAACCATCAGAAAGGCCTACGAGGAGCCGATCAACAACCCGGCTTACTACAATGGCCATCAGTCCATTGTTTTAAGTGTCTTTATCCTCAGAGGGGTCGATGCGGTTGAGTTCGGCGAGCGGTTGCAGAAAAATGTCCAGGAGATAGAGAATTCCCTGCCCTGGGGCTACGTGCTCGAATTTGCCACTTATCAGCCCGAACTCATTAAAAAAGCCGTCAGCGGCATGGTGGTCAATGTGGTCGAAAGTGTGGCCATCGTCCTGGTGGTGGTCATGCTGCTGCTGGGGCTTAGAACCGGTCTGATTGTCGGCTCGTTCATTCCCCTGGTTATGCTCTTCGGTATTTTGACCATGTACGCCCTGGGCATTGATATGGAACGAATGTCTCTGGCCACCATGATTATTGCACTGGGTATGTTCGTGGATAACGCCATTGTGGTATCCGATGACATTAAAGTGAATATGGAATCGGGAATGGCACGCAAGGAAGCCGTTTTAAAAACCGGCAACTCTTTAGCGGTTCCCCTGCTGACTAGTACGCTGACGACTGTTTTCGCCTTCGGTCCGATATTGCTTCAAATTGGTTCGACGGGTGATTATACCTCCTCGCTGGGTTCGGTGATGATTATTTTGCTCATGGGGTCGTGGTTTTTTTCCATGTTTTCCTCCACCAGTATGTGCTTCTGGTTTTTGAAACCAAAACCGGCTACCGGCAGTGATAAGCAGCAGAGTGATCCCTACCAGGGAAAATTCTATGGGTTTTATCGCTGGATCCTAAAATTCTCCCTGCGCTATCGCTTCCTGGTGCTGGCCTTTACGGGCGGCGCGTTTGCTGCTGCAATCTATGCGGCAACGTTTATCCCCCAGGCCTTTTTCCCGAGCGGGGACAGAAACCAGTATTTGATTTATCTCGACCTTCCAGCCGGAACGCGCATCGAGGAGACCGACCGAACTGTGAGAAAACTCAGCACCTGGCTGCAGGATAAACAAAAAAACCCGGAAATCGCCGGTACAATCGCCTATGTGGGAAACGGCGGGCCGCGGTTTTTCCTTTCGCTGTCGCCGGTGGACCCGGACCCGTTCGTCGGATTCTTAATTGTCAACACCGAGACAGACAAAGAGGTACCCGAACTGGTCACGCGCACTAGCCAATACCTGCTGAATAATTTTCCCAACGTGCGCGGCAGAGTCAAGTCCATGTGGCTTGGCGGCAGTGAAACCGGCCTGTTTCAAATTCGGCTCAGCGGCCCCGGCATAGCAGTGTTGCAGGAGCTGGCCGAGCAGTTGATGGCTGGGCTCCGCAAGATCCCCGGCACCATCGATATCAAACAGGATTGGAACAACCGGGTGTTTACGTCCATGGTGGATGTCGATCAGGCCCGCGCCCGCCGCGTCGGGGTGACGTCCAAGGATGTGGCCGATACCCTGGACTTCTTTATCGACGGTGCGACGACCACCGATTACCACCAGGGCAATGTTCAGATCCCCGTCGTCGGCCGCGGCGTCCCGGCTGAACGGGATTCTCCTAAAAGCCTGGCCACCCTGGGCATCCGATCGACATCCGGCGGCAACGTGCCGCTCAACCAGGTTGCCGATGTCTACACCATCGGTGAGCTGAACCGTATCATGCGCTACAATCAGGAACGCACCATCACCGTCAGCGCCAAAAACCAGGTACTGAAGGCCTCCGAGATCTTCGCGGCCCTCAAGCCGACCCTGGACGGGTTGGAATTTCCCAAAAACCATTACTGGGAGGTCGGCGGCGAACTGGAAGACGCGGCCAGGGCCCAGAGGAACCTGGCCAAATGGATGCTGCCGTGTTTCGGCGGCATTGTGTTTTTACTGGTCTGGCAGTTTAACTCCATCCGGCGGGCCGCCATCATTATCCTGACCATGCCGCTGGTCCTCGTCGGGTCCGTGGTCGGTCTGCTGGCGATGCAGGCCGATTTCGGTTTTATGGTCATCCTCGGGCTTTTGGCCCTGGCCGGATCCATTGTCAACAATGGTATCGTGATGATCGATAAAATTGAGGAGAACCGGCGCGACGGTCAGACACCCTATGATGCGGTGGTCAATTCGGCCGTCAGCCGGTTCAGACCGATCCTGCTTTCGGTGTCAACCACCATGCTGGGATTCTCGCCCCTGATCATCAATCACGATCCGCTTTTTTATGGCATGGCATGTGTCATGTTTTTCGGTCTGGGCATCGGCAGTTTATTTACGCTGAACTATGTGCCGGCACTTTACAGCATCTTTTTCCGGGTTAAACTCCCGGCAGATAATGTGCCTGGCTGAATCCAGAAGGGACTTAAGGCAGCAAGACTTCCGCGCCCGCGTCACGGGTTTTCGGTTTCGAGATCCCATTCATACAGTTCCGGGCGTATATTCACTTTGCGCCATAGGCGGTGAGTTGATGGGTCCTGGGAGTAAGAGACTTCCAGTTTGGGCATTCGTTACAGATTGAAAATTAGGTATACGTAACCCACACTATGGCTGGAATGATGGATAACGGCTATCCTGCTAAAAAATTTGGATAGCCGATTTTTTTCAGATTTGCGGAACTTTTGTGAAAATTGGTGAACTTAAAATTTCTCATTCAAACACACAACATCTTAGAATTTTTCCAAAGATTCGAAGCAGGCAACCTACAATTCGCACTAATACAAAATACTGTAGAAAGCCTTAGCAAATACAAAAAGATTCAATGCGTGGACTTTGGCAAGAAGGATTTGTTTAGCCATTATAGAGCAGTAATATTTTACCTGATACAATCATCAGCCTTAGCCCTCACAAAAACTAACCACCATAATAACTTCATAAAATGACCCACCATCCATAGTGTCTTCAATTCAAGCATAATTTGACAAATTTATTTTTGTGATAATGATAAAAAGTATTTGAAATTAAGGCAAAATAACCGTCCCTGTTAGAATTTCAAATTTAGGAGGAATACTATGAACCTATTCAGCAAAACAGTTCCATTGACGTTACTTTTGATCGCGTTCTCAATGAGCGTCTTTGCAACAGATAAGCACTTTCACCCGAAGGGTAAGATGCCTTCGAAATATACCGTCGAGCTGCAAAACGGCCTGCGCGAATCGCTGCCGTTCGAGGATAAGCGCGACTTCGATGAGGCCAGGAAGGGCTTCATCGCCGCGCCGCCTTACAGGCAGATTATGGCCGAGGCCGGGCATGTGGCCTGGGACATCGGCAAATACGATTTTCTTTTGGAAGAGGGCAAAGACTTCGACAGCATTCACCCCTCGCTGCAGCGCATTGCCATCCTCAACATGAACTACGGCCTGTTTGAAGTGGTTCCCGGCATCTATCAGTTGCGCGGCTATGACCTGGCCAATATCAGTTTTATCAAAGGCAAGACCGGCTGGATCGTCTTTGATCCCCTGACCGCCAAGGAGACGGCCGCAGCGGCCCTCAAATTCATCAATGAGCAGATGGGCGAGCGTCCGGTGGTGGCGGTGGTCTATTCCCATTCCCACGCCGATCATTTTGGCGGGGTGCGTGGCGTTGTCGACGAAAAGGACGTGCAGAGCGGCAAGGTCAAGATCATCGCGCCGATCGGTTTCATGGACCATGCGGTGGCCGAAAATGTCTACGCCGGCAACGCCATGAACCGTCGTTTGTTTTATCAGTACGGGGTCCTGCTTCCCAAAAGCCCGTTCGGCCACGTGGACCAGGCCATCGGCAAGGGAACCGCCGCCGGCAATCTGGGCCTGATTCCGCCCACCGTCATAATTGAAAAGTATATCGAGGAGCTGACTGTGGACGGCGTCAAGATGGTATTCCAGAACACTCCGGGCACCGAGGCCCCGGCGGCAATGCCGGGGGGTTTGTGCCCAGCGGCGGTCTACATTACGTGCATCGCGTCACGGACGATTTCAGGCTCGGCATCAGTGCAGGCTCCTACTTCGGTCTGGGAGTGGACTACGGCGACGACTGGGCCGGCCGCTACTATACCACCAAAGCCGAGTTGCTGACCTTCGGCGTCAACCCGGGTGCAGGTTACCGGGTCAACAACTGGCTGTCGGTGGGGGCGGCTTACGACACCTCGCCTACCGATGAGGACACCCGCACACCTGATTTGCCTCTGGACCGCCAGATCCGCATCGGCACCGGTTACAGTATGACTGGAATAACGACATGACCGTGGGGACCGCTTACGAGTATCTGGATGCCGGGGACGCCGAAATCGACCAGGAAGGCGGGCCCTTGCAGGGTCCACTCAAGGGTGATTACGACACCAACGCAATTCACTTCTTGGCCGTCAATCTGATCTGGAAGTTTTGATTTAACAAAAAGACTCAAAATATTTTCAAGGAGGGCAAATATGGAAAAAAGCTTCCGTGTCATCGTGATAATGCTGTTCGCTCTTTCGCTTTTCGCCGGTGCAGCGGTTGCCCAGGATTTGGTGGTTTATCCGGCCGGGGGCCAGAGCAACGAACAGATGGAGAAAGATAAATTCGAGTGCTACGGCTGGGCCAAAGGGCAAAGCGGATTCGATCCCATGCAGATGCCGACAGCGTCATCCCCGGCGCCACCCAAGGGGGACAAAAGCGTGGCCGGCGGGGCGGTAAAAGGCGGGGTGGCCGGCGGCATTGGGGGCGCGGTGATCGGCGGCATTGCAAGCGGCAAGAAAGGCGCCAGGAAAGGCGCAGCCATCGGCGGATTGTCCGGCGGTGCTATAGGAGGCATGCGCAGCAGTTCTCAGAACAAAAAGGCGAATGCGAAACGGGAGCAGTGGGAGCGCGAGCAGGCCAACCAATACATGCAGCAGCGCAATCTCTACAACCGCAACTTCGCTGCCTGCATGGAAGGCAGGGGATACTCTGTCAAATAAACCCGAAATTTGAAATAATTGCTTCACATTTAATATGGAGGTTGCAATGAAAAGAATCGCCGCAATTGTTTTTTTAATTGCATATTTAGGCCTGGAGCCTGTGGCGACGGCCGGGGATTTCGACGGCTCCAAGCCGCTGCTGGTTTCAGTGGCGCGCATCATGGAATGTACGCCGGTGGAGGGTTGCAAAGATGTCAGCGCCGACAGCGTGGGGTTGCCGCAGTTCGTGAAAATCGATTTTGCCAAGAATACCATCCGCCCGGCTCGTGGCGGGGAGGATATCCCGGACACAACTATCGAACGCACCGAGCAGGTGGATGGCAAGCTGATTTTGCAGGGCGCCGAGGACGGCTATGTGGATTTAAGGGACGGCCTTGGATGGACTTTGGCCATTTCCGAGGAAACCGGCCGGGTAGTACTCACGGCTTCGGGCGATGGGGTGGCTTTCGTGGTTTTCGGCAACAGCCTATCGATGTGACCCTCACAAGGGAAACCCCAGCATAGCGATAAATTTTCCTGGAGCTGCGGCCTTTTTACCGCTGGGAATGGACTCAGAAATATGTCGGAATCCAATGGTTCCAATTTATACCGTTTAAGGAGATCATTCTGGTGTCTCCGGAATGGGGTTTCAATCGGCTGCATTCAGATATGAAATGGTATGCTGGAGTTGGCATCCGGGCCTGAGCCAAGGGAATCGCAGCCCGCATTGACACGGCTTACTCCGATGAAACCTTCGGCGTGCAAATGATGATGTCTCAGCCATTTCAGTTCTAATGTCAAAACGTTGTTCAATTCGTTGGTTATTAGCAAATGTAATATGCAAAAGCATAGAATGATGGATAGCTATCCTTCTCCAATCCTCACTTTTTGCATATAGCATTAGCCAATCTGAAATAAATCGCCTTCCCCAAAATAGTGGATATCATTGCCTGTCAGAGATACTGATCCGGATGATATCGCCTGGTTTAAGCTATCCGAATTTTTTGAGCGGGTAAATCCTGCAAAGCAAAGGCCCAAACGTAACCGCACCGGTGGGAGGGTCGCAGAAATCCTCGCTATCCGGAGTTAATACATTGACGTTGGATTTGAAAACACCGAAAAGTTCAGGATCATCCCCGATTTCTTCAGGAAACCACCAACCGTGTTGGGCCTCAACCATTCTGGGTGGAATTTTGGATGTAAGCTTCGCCTTTTGTTTAATTTTTCCCCGCGGAGTTTCAATTACCACCCACTCGCCGTCACCGATACCCAATTGACGGGCCGTGTCCGGGTGAATTTCAGCAGTAGGGTAGGGGTACAGTCTGCGTAGTGAACGAATTTGACGATGTTCGGAGTGGTGCATGGGACGAAATCGGGCGCCGGTGATCAGAATAAAGGGGTATGTCTTTGCAAGCTCCGGCTGGCTCACAGGCGTCTCAGGCGGTTCTTTATAGTTCGGCAAGGGGTCATATCCCAGCTTTTCGAGGATGGTTGAATACAGCTCAACCTTGCCGGTGGGGGTTGCAAAACCTTTCGGCTGGCCGGTATCCGGATTAATCTGCTCATATCTTTTTTTAACACTCGGGGGTGCCCACCACTGCTGCTTAACGGCAAATTCCTCTGCCGATTGCAGATTAAGTTCATTGAGAATGGGCTCCAGACAATAATTCCACTCGTCTTCCAGGCGTTGACGCCAGTACCTTGATTGTCCCAGCCGCACACCCAAGCCGCGGTAGAATTCATAATCGGTTCGGCGCTCATAAAGCGGTTGAATCACCTGTTGTCCGATCGATACGGCAGGACCGCTACCCTGAAACGTTTGGGTATAGAGCTGCGGATGTTCGAGCCAGTTTGTGATCGGAAATACATAATCCGCCAGCATGGCCGACGGCGTCATCCATTGCTCGGCAACCACAAAAAGTTCGAGATTCTTACTTTTCAGCGCTTTATAAACGCGTTTGGTGTTGGGATAAGCGACCATAGGGTTGCAGGCTCCACAGATCAGACCCCTGACCTGATACGGGTCGCCTTCCAAGATCGCCTTCCAGATTGCCGGCTCGTGGCACCCGGGAAGAAAGCCGGCGGACAGCCCTTTACCATACCAGTACGGTTGAACCACTTCGCTGACCAATTCATAGCCCGGATAGCACCACAGCTTATGTTCTTTGGCACCCAATTGTTTATTGCGCTGCTCACCAGGCAATTGGTCCATGTTTTCCATCAGGGCACCATAGTTTGCTTTTTCACAAGGTCCCGGCAACATATCTCCACCGGCGACATCCAGGTTGCCGGTGATTGCTCGCAGGATGCATTTGGCCTGCGTGATGCTGGTCACATTGACTCCCTGCATGTCGGATTTGACGCCCCAGATAATCGATGCCGGTTTACTGATGGCATACAGTCGTGCTGTTTGGGCTATTTCTTCTGCCGGTACCCCGGTGATTTCGGTGACCTTTTGCAGGGGAAACTGTTTTACCCGATCGCGCAGTTCCTTAAAACCGTGGCACCACTTGGCGACAAAATCCTTATCATATAGGTTTTCGTCAATGATCACATTCAGCCATCCCAGTGCCAAGGCGGCATCTGTTCCGGGTCTGAGTCTCAACCAATGATCGGCAAGCCGGGCTGCCGTCTCGGAGTATTTCGGATCAATGATGATATATTTGGTTCCTGCTCTTTTGGCTTTGATGTGCTGGGGAAAAATGCAGGCAAAGGCTTCGGCCGGATTGCCGCCCCAAATGACCGCACATTTGCAGGGCGGCTTGACCGCGCGACTTGCCCCGGCTCCATAGATAGCGGCATGAATTTGACGGCTGACCACCGAGCACCACTGGCCGGCATTGGCATGGTTGGGGCTGCCGAAAAGATTCATAAATCTGGCCTTGAACATCTCCGAAAACCCACGGCCGGTTCCACCGATGGAGGCAACGGCCTCCGCACCGTTCTGGATTTTGATGCGGTCAAGTTTTTCAGCGACCTCATTTAAGGCATCGTTCCAGGAGAGTCGTTCCCAATTTCCGTCGCCTCTTTCTCCTATCCTTTTAAGAGGATAATTGAGGCGGTCTTCGTGATAAAGGTGTTCAATAAATGCTTTTGAACGCTCGCAAATCCATCCCTGATTTACCGGATGTCCGGGCTCTCCCGTCAGCTTGGTTACTTTTCCATCGTTTACCGTCGCTAAGACACCGGCTTGCAGCCAGCAACCAAAACAAAGCGTACGTTTTATTTCGGTATGTTTGATCGCCTGCATCTCCTTTCTCCCTAAAATGTTGAAGAGTGCCGGACTAACTCAAAATGGTCGTTTTTCTATTCAGTCCAGAACCGATCCGGGTTTCCTTTTATGCCATAGCCAAAGAGTTCATCTCCCCAGAGAAACAACGTGTTAAACCAAGGCGCATTGCCTATTCCCCATCGGACCATATCATGAAGCTTTCCAGCCGGTTTATTGAAGGGACACGTCCGGATACAGTTGGCACAATCCGTACCGTTTTTTGCCCAAAATGCCAGGCATGTTTCTGCATTGATCGGCCACCTCAATAAACCTCCCCGGTTGGATATATTATTGGGTTTATCCGTTGGTTCTCCGTATGCAATAGACTTGCTGGGGCATTTGTCTGCGCATTTTTCACATTTTAAACAAAAATCCCAGACACCAAATTTAATGGGTCTATCCGGTAACAGGGGCATGTCTGTAAACACTTTAGCTAACCGAACCCTGGGGCCAAATTTTGGAGTAATCAGCAGGCCGTTGCGCGCCAACTCCCCCAGCCCGGCGTCGATGGCGATGGGAATGCTGCAGGCCGTATCATTGCCGCACGCGATCGCCTTGTACCCCAACCCCCTGATATGGTGTGCCAGCAACCCTGCAATAAACGCCATTTTAGAGTACCCTAGGCCCGTAGCTGCCGAAGATGGACTGGCAGGCGAGCAACGTATCGCCTCGTAATCCATTTCGACGGCAATGGCGATGGCAAATTGATACTCGTCGGAGAGTTCATTCGGCACAGACGTTTGATCCCTGAGCGGATAGGCGGAAGAATAGAGCCAGGATCTATCCAATTTACAGACCCCAACCAATGAGGCGCCAAAGAAAATGGCCGCTTTTTTTATATCGTTGGTTACCGCCATCGAGTCGTCAGTTTCAATTTTTAGTCCCGGCGGCACAAGCGGAAATTCAAAAATTTGCTCCCATTCCCAAGCGTACATCCCTATCTTGCCGCCGGCCACGCCTTGAGCAAAGGTATTTTCAAGGTGCCACGCCGCATTCACTATGGCTTGGTCTTTTAGTCGGTAGCCCGGCGTTTCTTTGGGCGGTACCTCTGTCATGTAGAATTTTTTCCCCAGGTCCAACATCGCTTCATCCCATAACGGCCTGCAGAACATCTCATTCTTTTGATCAAATTGCTCTACATTTCCAACTACATAACGTCTGGCGCCAATATCGACGTATTTTGTTGCCATAGATTCAGAAATCTCCTTTGCAACGCAATTTGTTAGCACTGGACTCCGACGTAAAGCGACGGAGTTATTTCAAAAATAGACTAAAGTCTAGGTTGAACATTTCAGGGTTCAACGTTCCGGGTTGAAAATCCGTAACCAATTCTATTGGAGTGGGTCTCGTCTTCAGAGTGGTTATAAGGCCATTCATTAATAGGTTATGTCGAGAACTTCACACCTTGACCAATCCTTATAAGTAGTGCCTATCTATTGTAACCTGTGAACCCTGAACTTAGAACCATTTAGTATGTATAGCAGTAAATGCAAATCACGAAACCACGAAAGAAAACTAAAGCATCTTTTCGGGAAGCCAAAGCGCGAGCTGGGGAATTAGCATGGTCAATATTAAAACGATCAATTGAATGGCGACGAACGGAGGAATGGATCGCCAAATGTCTTTGGTATGGACCTCCGGCGGCGCGACGCCTTTCATTAAAATGAGCGCCCAGCCAAACGGTGGTGTCAAGTAAGCTACCTGCATGTTCAGTATAAAGACGATAGAAAACCAGATGGGATCGAACCCCAAAAACACAGCGATGGGAATGAAAATCGGAGCACAAATGGTCAGAACCGCATAGTCATCCATGAACATGCCGAAGACGAGAAGAATGACCTGCATGGCCGCTAAAATTAACCAGCGATTAACCGGCACGTTTTCTACCATCGCCATAACCATTTCCTGGGCGCCGGCGCTGGTGTAAACTACTCCGAAGAGGGTGGCGGAAACCAGTATCCAGAGAGCCAGCCCGCTGATTTTCATGGTCTCCAGGCACGAATCCGAGACAACCTGCCGGGACAGCCGGCCGTAAATGATACATACTAAAAAAGACCCGAAAGCTCCGACGCCGGCGGCTTCGGTCGGGGTGGCGATTCCCATGAATATGGATCCGAGCACCAGCACTACCAGCAAGGATGGAAGAATAATGTCTTTGAGTGAAACCCACCTAAATTTCCAGGAAATCTCCTCTGAGGCTCTGGGCGCCAAATCCGGTTGGATATAGCATCGGATTAGGATGTAAAAAAGGTACAAACTTGCGGTTATAAAGCCTGGTATGGCACCTCCAAAAAAGATTTTTCCTATGGATATTCGTGATATATATGCAAAAATAATCATGATAATACTGGGCGGAATGATCTCCCCGAGAACGCCACCGGCCATCACGCTGCCGAGGGCCAGGGATTTATCATAGCGTTGTTTGAGCATGGCCGGGACGGCAATCAGACCCATGGTCAGAATTCCGGGGCCGAATCCGCCGCACATAGCCAACGCGACACATACCCCGACGGACACGATCGCCAACCCCCCTCTTAGACCGGAAAGCCAGAGGTTCAACGCTCTAAACAACCGATCCGATATGCCGGAATGAATTAAGAAGTTACCCATCAGTAGAAACAGGGGAATGGTAATCAAGCCAGGATCGGTAATTTGTCGATAGGTGGTGGTTGCCACGATATATAAATCGTTGGGTCCGCCAATCAGGAAGGTTATAAGTACACTGATACCACCGAGGGCAAATACGACCGGAACGCCTAAAGCTAAAAGAATTAACAGTCCTCCAAACAACAAAACCGTAGTCAGCTCAATGCTCATATTAGAGAATCCTTAGCCTTTTCGTTCAATTTAAACAAGCGAAAGTCCGGTCCAAAGTGTTCAATCATCACGTCGCAGAAAAGCAGAAATGCCTTCAAGCAGGAACAAAAAGCCTACAATGGGAATCAGAAGTTTAAAGGGGTACCAGGGGATGCGAAACGCACCGGCGGCTTTTTCTTTCATTACAAAAGAATTCCAACCCATCCAGGATCCTTGCCAAACCAGCACTCCGATGAAAGAAACGAAGGAAGCCAGGGCGATCCATTTTGCCACCTGTTTTAATTTTGGAGGAAAGTGGTCATAGAAAATCTCGATTCGAATGTGTTCACCTCTAAACAGGGTATATACACCGGCAAAAAGGATAAACACACCGAACAACTGTCGATTTAGAAGCCAGCCCCATAGAAGAGGACGGTTGAATACATAGCGGGCGACCACATCCAGCGTGGTGATCAGCATGATGATAAAAACCAAATAGCAGGTGATTTTACCGGCCTTTTCAGCGATGGCATCAACCCAGTCTAAGAAGATTTTAATTGCTTTAGACACCGGTATAAATCCTCCGATTCGGATGGATCACGTCAATTCCTGTTGTTACCTAAATAACCGGGAGGGCCGATGGTTGCCCTCCCAGTCAATTAATAAAAATTCGAAATAGTTGCTAATTCTTGGTTATTTGTGATTCCCTACTTTAAGGTTTTTCTCCAGTCTTTAATAATTCCGATAGCCTTTGCAGCAGACGGATCTCGCTGCCCGATCTGATCCCACAATTTAAGGGCGGCTTCTTCATGTTTTTTGTCACATGCCGCATCGATAGGGCTGTTGATCACTTTGCCGGCTTTAACCAGTTCCTCAACTTTTTTCAGCTCTCCATCATAGATTTTGTTGAGCTTATGGAAATAATCTTCTGCAGCATCGGCCATTACCTTTTTGAGGTCATCCGGCAGCGAATTCCAGGTCTCCATATTCATCAGGATTTGGCCGACGACAACATCATTCTGACCACCTTGAATGCGGTACGGTGCGACTTCATGCCAATTTAAACCGGTTACGGCACTCACATCCCACTGGGACGCATCGATGGTACCCAGTTTCAGTCCCATGTAGGCTTCCATACCACTGATATAGGTCCCACGCGCCCCTAACATGTTGTAATAGTCGGCCCAAGATCCCTCCACTCTGAATTTCAACCCCTGCATATCATCACAGGTTGTGATCTTTTTGGTGGACATGGTGAAAATAGGGCCATATGAGTGCACATCCAACCAATAGAGACCTTGCTTGGCATATTCCTCTCGCAGCAGATCCACGTAACCGGTATTGAAAAAGAAATCGCGAATTGTCTTTCCAGCCGCATAAACGTCCGGTTCTCCAGGGAGATTGTATGCATACGGCAGACCAAACTCAACTTCACCGACCGGAACGATTCCACCCCACATGGCAGCGACGGCATGCAGCATAGTCAGAGTGCCCTTTTGGGTCGCCTCAAAAAGCTGTTCGGCCGGAACCAACTCAGGGTCGGCAAATACCTGGATTTTTATGCGACCCTTGCTGAGTTTGTCGGCTGTCGATGCAAAATCCTTTAACAGTTCCATGGAAAGGTCGCCGCGGGGATAGGCCGATTGGATCTTCATACGGTATACTTTATCAGCGGCTTCAGCCGGCAGGCTTCCAACTGTCAAGGCGGTGAGAAATGTTGCAGCCATAATCACGGTTAGCAATAGAAATAGTCTTTTCACTATCATTTACCTCCTTTTTTTGATTCTTTTTTGTTATGTCTGCTTTTGGATTGCTAAATTATCACCTCCTTTGTGGGAAATGCTGAAGTGTGATGGTAATTCTTGCGCTTATGAGGATTTCGTTTACGAATGTTATTTATTCTCTGACTCAAATACATATTTTTAAAAAAATTTATTTCACACCCCATGCGGTTATGTCAAGCGAGAATTGTGACTTAAGGATGTAGCAGGCTTTGCATCCATCCAGTAGGTGTTTTAAATCAATTAAGCTACTGAAAAAGGATACAGATTTGCGCGGATCTCCACTGATTTTAGAAAAGCTGATGTGTCTTATTCCGTAATAACGGACACACAAATATATCCCTGAAATCCGCGTTTGTCCGTGTCCCTTTTGGAAACGAGTAAAATAGCAAATATTCTAGAAATAGCGTCTTATGACGAATTCCCGTTCCATATTATCCAGTAAAGCGGCCATCAACCAATACGTATCGGGGATTTTATCGGTTTGAGCAAGTACTGCATCTTTTCCGGCGACAAATTTATCTAGCTTCCAATCTTGGCTTTCTTCGTGTGCAAAATACTGAACCATTGCCCGTGTGTATTCGGGATGAAATTGGACACCCACCGCAGGGCGTTCTTCGCAGATGAAAGCCTGGTTGGGGGTGGGTTCACTGGAGGCCAGCCGAGTACATCCGCGAGGTAAGGAAAAATGATCGCTGTGCCAATGAAAAGTCGTAAATTGTTTCGGAACGTTCCTGAACAGAAACGAGTTTTGCCCTTCAGAAGTTAATTTGACTTCGTACCAACCGATTTCTTTGTGGTCATTGGGGAAGACGGTTCCGCCTAAAGCCTCTGCCAAAAGTTGCGCTCCGAAGCACACACCAAAAATAACCTTACCGCTGTCGAGTGTCTCGGCGATGAGCTTTTTTTCTTCAGGAAGCCACGGATTTACCTTCTCTTCCCAGGCATGCGGGGATCCTCCCATAACCATCAGCCAGTCAAAGTCATCAATAGCGGGCAATTTTTCATTTCTACAGACATAGGTGTGGGTGAGTTGGTAGCCCTTTTTTTTCGCCCACGTCGTCATGTTGGTGTTATACAAGTCAATCGGGTCGTGTTCAAGCAGGTGAAGTCTCATATTAGGCTTTTTTCGCTATTTGATTGATCTCGAGGCTCTGTTTGCCGTTACGCTTCCTTATGTGCGAGTTTCACACCACCGCGAAACGAGTTATTTCCAAAGCTGGTGTAACTTAATTGAGCTTTCGCGATAACCGTATTTTATAATTTATCTCTCTTTTTTTGGTCCTGAACGCAATACACACCTCGCTGGGACCGTGCAGCGCCCAAACACCCGTTGCATGAGATACATGTGGCTTTTCGCAGGTCACCGGATTGCCAGCGAACGATTAACCAAGGCTCACGGATGAACGGTCGACTCATGGATAAATAATCGGCATATCCCTCATCCACCAGGCGTTCGGATAGAAGGTAAGAACGGATACCACCGACCAAAATAACCGGCGCCTTAATTTTAGCTTTCAAAGCCCGGGCTGTTTGGCGAAAATAGGCTTGATCGCGCTCAAAAAGAATTTCTCTCCTAAAAGGGATGCGGTTACCGGATAAAATCGTCCCACCGCTGACTTCAACGGCGTCAACCCCTGCCTTATCCAGCATGACGCCCACATGGATTGCGTCCTCCCTGGTCAGTCCATTCTCAAGAAAATCTTGGCAGTTAATCTTGACAAAAATCGGATAAGAGCCTCCAACGGCTTGACGTGTACTATGAAGTACTTCTAAAAGAATCCGAATACGATTCTCAATATTTCCTCCGTAATCATCACTTCGCCGGTTAAATGCTGGTGATAAAAACTGGCTGAGCAGATATCCATGGGCAGCATGGATCTGTATCCCGTCAAAATCCGCGTCCTTGGCACGTCGTGCGGCCTGACCAAATGCGTTCACAACCTGTTGAATATCCTCGACGGTCATCTCTCGGCCGGGAGATTCAAGCAGCCCTTCTCCTGTCGAAGGACCCATCGGCTTCGTGCGGGTGAATTTCGGATCGGATCTTAAGCCGCCGTGGGCCAACTGAATGATAATTCTGCCGTCCTCTCGATGGACTGCACCGGTCATCTCGCTTAGGCCTTCAACCAGACCGTCATCGTCAATTCCAAGTTGTCGCACAGTGGCCTGACCCTCTGAAATCACATAGGCATGCCCGGTAATGATCAATCCGACGTTGCTTTTAGCCAATTCGGCCATCGTGTCGATGAGTGCATGATTACAGGTGCCATCTTCACCGGCCAGTCCCTCCCACGTGGCGGAACGGATGAAACGATTGGCAAGCTTCAGATTTTTTATTTGGGTTTGTTCAAACAGCTTGGCCATATATGCAGATACTCATCAGATCTTGTTAACCAGATAGGATCCGATAATCGCTTCGGCTTCAATTTCGACCAGGTGGGCTGGTCTGGCCAGCGCGCTGACTTCGGCCATGACCGTCACTGGTTTAATTTCTTTGAAATATTCCGCGTAGGCTTTCATATATTCCTGGGACCGGGTGATGTCGGTCACATATATTCGGACCCGATACACCTCGGATAACCGGGCGCCGGCTTTTTTCAGTGCCTGTTCGATTTTTTGCAGAATGATTTTAGTCTGGAGATAGGCATTGCCTTCGGCCTCAACCACGCCTTCGGGGGTCGTTGTTGTTGTACCGCCGACAAATACGAAATCACCGACCCTGACTGCCCGGCTGTAGCCAATTTTGTCCTCAAGGGGTGCGCCAGACGAAAAATTTTGTCTTTTTTTCAAATCCACAACTCGATTCCTCGCTGATACGTGTAGGCAATATACGTATTATATCCATAGCTGGATTCAACGAGCGACTTCCGATCACTGATCCATTTGGGTACGCTCCGGGCTACCCACGACTAACGGGCGGGCAGTATATACCGGCTCCAAAGCGGTAGCGAAAATCGTCGTTCATAACGCATCGCCGGATCAGGGTGAACGTACTGGGACGCGCCAGTCCTTCTCCGCCGGTAGCGATGTGCAGCGATTTAAAACCTTCACCGTCGATACCGAGGCCTCCAATTGACGACGCATTCTTTACAAATTGAGAGGCGTCGGCAATGCTCGACATAAAGGCCAGGTTGTGAAGGTCATTCGAATGAAAGACGATAGTATGTCGTAAACCTTGTTCAGCCGCCACTCCCATGGTCATGGCCTCCTTGGCGCTGCGGCAGCGCACAAACGGTAAAATCGGCATGATTTGCTCGGTCCAGACAAGCGGGTGTTCCTTATCGGTTTCGAGAATGGCAATTTTCGTTTCAGGCGGTATATCCAGTCCTATGGTTCGCTTTAAAATTACGCTTGGCGGTTTGCCGATATGCTCCAGGTTGATGACGCTGGGCACCCGGCCCGGACGGATTTCCTTGAAAATTTCTTTTTTCAGGGCTTCGCCCTGCGCCGCATCAAGCTCGTAGGCCCCGTATTGGATTAGCAGTTTTTTGAGTCGATCCGCAACCGAATCAACAACGAAAATTTCCTTTTCGCTTGAGCAGGGCGTGCAGTTGCTGAATGACGCGCCACGAATTATGCAGCGGGCGGCATGATCCAGATCTGCGGTTTCGTCAACCACAACCGGCGGATTGCCAGGTCCGCCGGCAAGAACCCGCTTGCCGGTTTTGGTGGCAAATTCCACGACCCGATGCCCACCGGTGACAGCGATCATGTTGATGAGAGGATGGGTCATCAGGAACTGAGCTGTTGGGATGTCAGGTTCCGCGACGGTGGTGACGCAGTTGGCGGGGCCGCCGGCGGCGACAATCGCCTGATTGAGGTCTTTGATCACCCTGGCGGAGATTATTTTGGTTTTCGGATGGGGGTTGTTGACCACCGTATTACCACCGGCCAGCATCATGATACCGTTGTGAATAATACCCGGTGCGGCGTTGGTCACCGCGTTGACGGACGCGATCACGCCCACGGGGATTCTTTCATTGATGGTGACACCCCGATCACCGGTAAAAACCTCCGGCTTCAAATCGTCCATCCCGGGAACACCGCAGGCGGTTTCCAATTTCAGCACCGTGCCCGCAGCAGCTCCCATATTGGTTTCCTCCAATTCCATGCTGCCATATTCTTCGCGGTTGGCCCAGCCGGTATCCCGGATCGCCTGAATGATTTTTTCCCGGACGGTCAACGGTAGCTGCACCAGTTGCCGATGGGCGACAACCGACGCCTGGATGGCATCCTCCATATCCTGGAAAACGCCGTTGGACGTGTCAGCGGCATTTGTGGCGACGGTGCTTTTGGGAGAAGCGGCTAATTCCTGCAAGACTTTTTCAACGATGATTTCAATCTGATTTTTATCTATGGCCATAGTTTGCCCTATAGAGTTTTAATTGTGATTTCTTTGCATTTTATGCGATTTTTTTCATCACGAAAACACGAAATCCTGAAAACCCGAAATTTATTTCGTTTGGCTTTCGTGCTTTCGTGATTAATCTTTCCTTTTTGGTTCTGGCTCGTTCGGGTTAGGTAGTTGAAGTTAAAATTCACGCTCCATACCGGTAGCGAAAATCATCAGCCAAGACGCAGCGCCGAATCAGGGTGAACATCCGGGGCCGGGTTTGTCCCTCACCGTTGGTGGCAATGTGAAAGGACGTATAACCCTCACCGGCCACACCCACACTGGCCAGTCCGCAGGACCCGTTTTTAACAAAGGCCGCGCACTTGGCCCGCGTGGTCATTTTTTTGATAGTCTGGATATTGTTGGAATGAATCGCCATGGTATGGCCGTTGCCCTGCTCGGCTGCCAGGGCCGCTTCGATGGCCTCATCTGCAGTGCGACAGCGGACAAAGGGCAGCACCGGCATAATCTGTTCGGTCCAGACCAGGGGGTGATCCTTGTCCGTTTCCAAAATGACAATCTGGGCTTCGGGACCGACTTCGAGTCCGATGGAACGTAAGATAAATGAAGGCGATTTGCCGATGAAATCCATGTTGATCACCCCGGGCTCAGCGGGGCCCTTGATTTCCTTGAATATGTGTTTGAGCAATTCTTCTCCCTGGGATGCGCTGATTTCATAAGCGCCATATTTTTTAAGCCGATTCTTGAGTTGATCGGCGACGGATTCGACGGCAAAAATTTCTTTTTCACTGGCGCAAGCCATACAGTGGGAAAAAGCAGCGCCTTCGATAATGCACCTGGCAGCTCGGTCGAGGTCGGCGGTTTCATCCACTACGACCGGCGGGTTGCCGGGTCCGCCGGCGATTACCCGTTTACCGGTCTGGGTAGCAAAAGCCACCACACCGTGTCCGCCGGTGACGGCAATCAGCTTCACCTGCGGATGCGTCATCAGGGCCTGGGCCGACGGCACCGAAGGTTCCTCGAGACAACAGATGCAGTTGGGCGGGCCACCCGCAGCAACAATGGCTTTATTCAAATCCCGCACGACCCGGGCCGAAATTGCCCGGGTTTTGGGATGAGGGTTGTTGACGACTGCATTACCGCCGGCCAACATCATAATCGCATTGAAAAGGATGGTGGGCGTGCCGTTGGTCACAGGATTGATCGAGGCTATCACTCCCACCGGTATCCGCTCAATGATCGTCACGCCCTTATCACCGCTAAACACTTCTGGACCGAGATCTTCCATGCCCAGAACCCGGCAGGCGGCCTGGTTTTTTTTGACATTGTCCGCGGCTTTACCCAGACCGGTTTCCTCGTATTCCATCCCACCGTATTCCTCCGCCCGGGTTAGGCCGACCTGTCGGATGGCTCCTATAATTTCTTCCCGGACATTCAGAGGCAGGGCCACCAGTTTTTTCTGGGCGGCCGCCGCAGCCTGGATGCACGTCTCCATTTCCCGGAACACACCGTCTGTCACCGCGCTGGTTGCTGAAGGAACGTCGTCTGCTGCCGACAAATCCACCCCCTCCTGTTGTAAGCGACTGACCACTATTTCAACGATTTGCTCGATTCTGCTTTCATCCAAACCCATTATCTACCTCTTGATCGATACTATAATTATGTCTTAGAAAAATTGTCTGTAGCTACGGAGGATCCCGTTAAAGGGACCGGTTATCTTTTTCCGTTTGGGGCCAGAAGGATTTGAGATATAACCGATTGGATTTATGATTTCCTTTTTCCTCCATGGCACTATCCGAATAAAATTCATCACCCAATTTCATTCCATTATCAAATTTCGAAAGATATTCGACCGCCTTCTTGTTGTCCAGAAACGTGATCTCATGAACCAAGGCTGCCAGGTAAGTCAGTATATGGGCAAACGGGTCTATAAATGAGACGGATTCAAGATCAATAATAATATACTGATCCGAAAGGGTAATGATGGGAGACTTGGGTGTGTCACTGAGACCGATGATTTTGACATTGTATTTGCTGGCGAATTCCATCAGTTCAATAGTCTTTATAGGATAGCGGGGAAAACCCACGACGAACATGACGCTGTTTTTGCCGTTTCTGACGATCAAATCCTTGATTTCCCAGGATAATGAGGTGTCCAGAAAAACATTGTCCCTGATTTTTTTCAACAGATAGCCGAAATAGTAAGCCAGTGTGGCCGAGGCCCGATACCCGACGATATATACCGTTTTGGCCTTATAGATGGCTTTGGCAATCTTTTTGAGATCTGTTTCAGAGATTGAATTTCTGAGATTGTCAAGATTTTCAATTGCGTTTTGACAGTATTTATTGAGGGTTCCGATCTCATCGGATTGCCGGCTGGCCTTCTGCAATCTTTCAACGGCGGTCAACTCGATGTGCAGCAGCCCCTTCATATACTGGACGAATTCCATGTAGCCTGAAAAACCCAGATCGTTAGCAAAACGAATAATCGTCGGCTCGCTGACCTGGCATTCCTCCGCGATTTCCCGGGCAGTCATTAAAAAGACCTTTTTATGATCTTTAATTATAAAATCCGCCACGCGTCGCTTTTTAGGCGACAGCGTGGGATAGACTCTAATAATTTTTTCAAAAAGATCTTTTCTGGCTGAGGACATAGGATTCATACCAGTTTCTATAGCATAATTATGAAACGCATCTGACCGGCATGGTTTTAGTGCTGTATCGCAAAACGGAATCGCCGGCAGATCAATGATCCTTTCCATCCAGTGCAAGCAGGCTTTGCTCAGCAGCCTCTTTGGCAGCCTGGATTGCCGAGGTGGTTCCTGACAGATACACCCGGCCGGTGGCGCCAAAAACAGTCACGTGGATCAACTTGATATCGGCTGCTTTTTCGGCCTGGTTGGCAGCGTAACCGGCGTAGCCGGCCGGAAGACATTCGAGGATATACAGGGTGTCATCCACAATCATCATACTGGCGGCCCGAAAGCGGTTGACAATCTGACTCATATACGGATCGGTTCTTTCAATGGTCTCGGCGGCCAGGATTTTCGGTTTGAGACGATCCTTTTCCTGCATCCCTAAATAATCCAACACAACGTCACCGGCTTCTTTGACATCGGCCGGGGAATCGGCGTGGACTTCCAGCATTCCGTAGGTTCTTTCCACCACCATCGCTCCGGGCATCACATTGGCCTTTTTCAGGACCGCATCGGTGATGGAGTTGATCTCTATGCCGGGGGCGATTTCCATAAAAATGGCGGCCTGTCCCGCTATGGGATAATAGCCACGGGCAGTGCTGCCGATGTAGCCGACGAGTTGTTTCTGCAGTTGATCAATAAAGGCAAACGCCCTGAGCTCCACCATAATTCGTTATCCTTTTCATATGCTCTTCAACCACTCCCGCTTTCTGGGACAAAGTGCCGTAACAGTCGTACAGGCGGCATTGCCTTGGCACGAGCACTCATGATCCGACCCCTTGCTGAAGCGGCCATAGCAGAAGTCGGAAATCGGAATCGAAGTATTGCAATCCATAATTAACTCTGAAATCAGCTTCCCAATGACGGGAGCTAAACCAAATCCATGACCGCTAAACCCGGTCGCCATGACAAATCCGGGAACTTCCTGGGCAAATCCCAACACTGGGATTCCGTCCGACATCTGGGCGATAAGTCCGGACCACATCCGGATCACGTGAAGTTGCTTTAAAACCGGGAAAAAATCGATTACCAGCTGGGATATAGCCGGCCCGATAAAATGAAAAAGGGGTTTTCCCTCGCGATGAATGAATTGTTCGGTTCCTACAAATCCACCCCAAAAAAAGGGGCCGTGGACGGTCTGCCGTCCGTAAAACAACCCTTTGGCATGTCCGATCATCTGTTTGAAAAGGGGCGGATAGGGTTCGGTAATCAAAGCCTCTGAAAAAAGCGGTCGCATGGGGAAATCCAGACCCACCATGTTGGCAACCTTGCGACCGGCGATGCCGGCGGCATCCACCACCAGATCCGTTTCAAAGGTGTTTTTGTCGGTGATGACAGCCGTAACCCTGCCTTTTTGCAGACGGATTTCCCGTGCTTCTTCATGGGTGTGGAACCGCGTGCCCAGGCTTTTGGCTTTCAAAAAAAACCCGTAGGTCACCAAAAAGGGGTTGGCATGCCCGTCGGTCGGGCAATAACTGGCACCGACAACCTTTTCGCCCACATGTGGGTTGATCTCCAGCACTTGCTGGCGGTCGAGCATTTCCAGCTCCAACCCCACGGTTTTCTGGCTTTCAACCGACTTGCGCATGGTCTCCAGCTCCTCCTCGGAAGTGCAGAGACGCAGATTTCCCTGGCGGACATATTCCACATCCATACCCAGTTCCTCGTGGAGGTGGCCATACATCCGGATGCTTTCCATGGCCAAGGGCATCTCTTTGAGGTTGCGGGCAGACTGCCTTACACCGCCGCCATTGCTGCCGGACGCCTCGCCGCCGATATCTGATTTTTCGATGACGACCGGTTTTAAACCTTCCTTGGCCAGATTGAAGGCGATAGCGCATCCCATGACGCCACCGCCGATGATGACTACATCTGCTTTTTCGGGCATTCTGACTCCTAAAGTAATTGACTAAGTTCTAACTTATCCGTTCAAGGGTTCAGGGTTCACAGGTTCAAAGGTTAAAGTTCATATCCCACCGAATTCATTGATTGACAAACCCTGAGGTAAAACCAATGAAAACATAGACAGTCAAGTGCCTCGGGACCCGGTCGCAAAAAGTTGTGCGGCTAAATTTGTAAATGCCTATAAACAAAGATAACCCTGAACGCTGAACCTTGAACCTTTGAACGCTTACGTTGTTAACTATTTGCAAAAACCTCCAGACGCAAAGGTCTCACCGGCCCTCTAGCAGTGGTGGGGTCGATTTCCGCTGCGCTGAGTCTAAGCTCTTCGGAGAGAATCTGAGCCACTAGCCTCTGGCAGGTTTGACCCTGGCAAAGTCCCATTCCGGCCCGGGTGACGCGCTTGATTCCATTTAAAGTTCGCATGCCGTTTCTGATGGCCTCCTTAATTTCAGCCCTGGTGATTTCCTCACAGCGACAGATCACCAAATCGTCATCCTGAGCGTCGTCTGTGTCGGCCTCAGCCTCGGGGCCGTCTTTTGCAGCAGCTGACTCTGGTTTGAGGCCTTTGAGCTCTTTGAAGCGCACAATCACGCGGTCGACGATATCTTCCAGGACATCGTCGGACAGGTCTCCGCCAACCTCACGCGGTGAGTCGCTTTTGGGGCTCTCAGATGCGGGCCGATCCACAACGGTCCGGTTTTTTGACGCTTCAGTCGACTCGGTCTTGTCTTCAGATCCTCTGGTCTCATTGGCGGCCTTCGCGCCTTTGACATAGGTCAGCCGAAGTTTGTTGTCGCGGATAATATCGTGAGCGGCTGCAGAGATACGCGCCCCTTCGGGAATCTCAATTTCTTTTTTCCCGGTTTTCAGTGCGTTTCGGATGTGTTCGGCAAATATAAAAACAGGTGCCATATGATTACTCCCTGTAATAAATCCCAAATCACAAGATCCAAATTTCAAATAAATTCCGAATTATTCTTTGATAACTCGCAGGAATTAAGGCTTCTTTGCTTTTTTAGATACTGCTTTGCGTAGTGATTTTTTCTTTTTCTCAGCTGTTTCTTTTTCTTCAGGCCCTTCGGGTATGATGGCGTCGATGTCACCGTGCGGTCGGGGAATGACATGTACCGAAACCATTTCACCTATCCGTTGACAGGCCGCCGCACCGGCATCCACGGCCGCCTTTACTGCCCCGACATCGCCTGCCACCATGACCGCCACCAGACCGCCTTTGACTTTCTGGCGACCCAGAAACGTGACTTTGGCAGCTTTGACCATCGCATCGGCCGCTTCGATGGCTGCCACCAATCCTCTGGTTTCTATGAGCCCTAATGCGTGTTGCATGGTTCAATCTCCTGAGGTTAAATCCGTATCCCGGGTTCTGTTTAGGGTTTACGACCTTTCAATCCGTTTAAGGTTTCAACAACTTTTTGAGCCGCCGCCTGGATTTCAGACTCGGTGCCGGCCAGATAAATACGGCCTGCGGCTCCGTAGAAACGTATATCCACCAGGCGCACATTGCAGTGTTTTTCAGCTTCATTGGCGGCAATGGAGGAGTAAGCCGCTGGTGTTACCTCCAGCAGGTATACATCATCGCCACCCAAAATAAGCATCCCCTTGCTGTTACGGTTAATGATCACGGCCTGATAGGGATCGACTTTATTTATAATACTGGTAGCCAGAATTTGAGGGGCTACTCGTTCCTCTTGCTTTAGACCGAGTTCCTCCAGGATCATTTTCCCGGCATGAAGAACTTCCTCCTGGTCAAAAGAATGGATTTCCAGCATACCGTAGCGCCGCTCCACAATCATTTCCCCGGGCCGTGAATTCGTTATTTTCAAAGCAATATCGGTCAGTCGATTAATTTCAATACCGGGGGATACCTCGACAAATAGAGCTGCCATGCCTTCCACCGATAGAAAACCGCGACAGGCGCTGGCGAACAAAGAAGCAAATTGGGGTTGCAGTCGGTCCAGATAACAGTAGGCTCTGAGTTCGGCCATAAATCATCTCCTTAGGAAACGTATTATCCAAATTTTTGAATACGCATTGCTCTTTCTAAGTCTTAGACTTTTTAATACGGATCGAATATTCTTTGGCCTGATCTTGGGCCAGGGGGGTTACGATTCCCCCGGGCGCCAGCTGAATTGTTTGTTGCTGGGTGTTGACGGCGATTTGAATATCTTTCACCGTAACCAGTTTCAGGCCCACCGGGCTATTTATTTCAGTCGTTTTTTTTCCTGGTTCAGATTCTGCAGACGGTTTGCCGAACGTGATTTTTTTAAAAACTTCACATAACTGCTCCGTCCCACAAAACACCATTCCGAAACTTTCCAATTTAGTCAATATGCACTCGATCTCATTGCGAATACCGTCATTGATAAGCACATCGCACAGGGCAAAACCGTCGCGGGTGGCCAATACGGGTTTGCCCTGGGTCAGGGCCGTCAGCACGATGGCACTTTCCTGATCGTCGCTGATCAGTCGTGCCACCTTGGCGGCTGTTTTGAAGCAGAATGTCGGCAGAACTAGAATATCTGCTTTATGCAGCGCTTTTTCGAGACCTTCCGGTTTGACCGTATCGAGAATGCAGCGAGTGCCTGCTTTTTCTTTGACATCCGCACCACAAACCCAGGATCGGGCTGAGTGGACGGTATATACACTAGATCGAGCGGCAATCTCTTCAATTAAACGTACTTGTTCCAGGGCCTGTTCCAACCTGCGGACCCCCGAATGAAAGACGTTTAGCACGGCCGGTGTTGAGCGGGCACGCCGGACGCGATTTGAAATCGGTTTTTCAGCTGAGCGGTTCAGCAATCCTTTTTCTTGCAGAACTTCCCGCACAATTTTTCTGATCACCTCTTTTTGCATGCCCTGAGTTCCTTTTTCATTCAGTTTGCATCCAGACACGAGAGGGCGATACCCAGTGGTGTCGTGAACTGGGGAAATTCAGGTCGGAAGGCTTTCACACTTACTGTTTTTTGAAAAATGTCAGTAAAACCCTCCAATTCGCAGGTTCCACCCACCAGGCAGACATCGGTTAGATCATCAAATTGCTGAAGGCAGGTGTTCACAATGCTGGCAATTTTTTCGATTACGGGACGCACGATTGGAAGTATTTTACGATTTTTATGGCGATCGGTCTTAATTTCTTCGGCTTCCTCATAGCTGATTTTATAGTTGCCGGCCACCACCAGTGAAAGGTGCACACCGCCGGTGGCTTCATCGTCGGTAAATACAATCTTGCTGTCCTTGATCACCGCGATTCCTGTTGTTCCGCCACCCACATCCACAATGGCGCCGTTTTTCAATTTGAGCACCTGATTGGCAGCCGTGGGTTCGTCTAAAACATTCAATACTTCCAGTCCTACCCCTTCCAGTATGTAGCGGGTAGCATTAATGTTGGCGTATTCGGTCTGCGGCGGGTAGGAGGTGGCTCCTTTTTCAATCGGGAGGTTGCTGGCATCTCTCATCTCTTTTATCATCTCGCGGACTATATTTTGAGCACCGGCATAATCCACGATCAAGCCGCTGCGAACCACTTCAGCCCTCCGCATCCTGGCGGCACGGGGCTTACCGGTTTCATCTATTATTATCGTTATGGCTTTATAAGTTCCCAAATCAACCCCGGCATACAATTCACGGGCGCCGGAAAAATTCCAATTTTGCGGCTGATTGACAATCTCAGCCATTAGGGCAGCGGGGTTGGTCATAAAATACACCTGCGAATATCCGGACTTGGAGAGGGGATGACCACATGGCTCAGCACAAGTCCGGTACCCTGTAAAACGCCGATCCCGGCTTCAACAGCGGAATTAATCGATGAAACATCACCGGTCAGGTAAAGAAATGATTTGCCGCCCAGACCGGTGGCGCATCGTATCTCAATGATATCCACATCGGCGGCTTTGACGGCCGCGTCCGCCGCCAGGATGGATGATGCCACTGAGAATGTTTCGATGACCGCCAGTGAATCGATGTCATGAATCCGAGTCGTGGCGGTCAACGCTGGAAATACCGACGAATGAACGTTCGGGATAACGAAATCATCCACTAGAAATTCCCCGGCCACTTCTTTGCCAACCGCTGATGCACGTTCCACCGAATCGACATCGCCGGAGACCAGCACCATGTATTTGCCGGCACATATCGGTTGCGCCATGACCAGCTCGACATCGGAGGTTTTTAACATCTCATCGCCCACTTCCACCCCTTTGGCGATGCTGTTGAGTTCAATCATGGCGATGGCTTTAAGTTCCATTGCTGTTTCCTATCCCGGAATGGCGGGATTTGGTTGGTTACTTCAGACCCCGGACAAGCCCGGACCAAAAATGATCAATCACGAAAGCACGAAAGATGGAAACCACGAATTTTTTCTTTCGTGTTTACTGCTTTATGACGATGTTGTCACCAACCGACTCAACGGTTCCGTCGATGCTGGCGTGGATCCTTGCCCCCAACGCACCTTCGGGAATTTCACCGATCAGATCTCCTTTATTCACGCGATCTCCGGCTGAGACCACCGGCAGCGCCGGCTTTCCTAAATGCTGCTGCATCGGGATGTTGACCTGCTTTACCCGGATTTCATCCCCATAAAAAAGCGGGTGGGTATCGAACTGGGTGACCTCAAGTCTTTCCATCAACCGCATCAGTGGTATTTTGCGCGTATCTTTAAATGCTGAAACACGATAGGACTCCTGTTTGGGTTCCCTTTTAATCCCGGCCTTTAGCAGCTCTTGCTTGACAACGGCGTTGATCTCCCGAGGGGAAAGCATCATGGGGCAGGCGAATTTTTCGCAAACACCGCATTCCGAGCATATCAGCGCATCTTCCAGTACCTCGCCGGTCATTCCCGGGTTGTAGGCCAAGTGCCGCATGATCAGGTGTGGTTTCAAGTCGTGTCCGATAAGATACCGCGGGCAAAGGTCCGTGCAGCGAGTACACTGGGTGCAGGCCGATTTAGCAATGAAGCGCATCTGTGCCATGTTTCTTTGCTTATCCCGGACAACGTTGTGATTGGGGTGCAACACGATAATGCCACTGGTTGTTTTGGTGACCGGGCCACTGCCGCCGACCAATACTTTGCCCATCATCGGTCCACCCATCACCAGCGTATAGTCGTCAATGGCGGCACCACCGGCCAACTCGATGACCACGCTGGCCGGGGTTCCGATGGGTACCTTGCAGACCACCGGATTGCGGACTTCGCCGCAGACCGTCAAATACCGATCCGTCACCGGATGCCCGGCCATGGCCCGGGAAATGTTCAGCAGTGATTCGACATTGGATACTACCGCGAGCACATTCAACGGAATTCCACCTTCAGGCACGATTTTTCCCAGAACTTCATTGACCAGAATGAACTCGTCGCCGGCTGGGTAGAAGTCTTCCATTTCAAACACGTTGATTCGGCCGGCATATCCGTTTTCGGAGATTTTATCTCTTAGTGCGGCCAACGCATTCCCGTGTTTGGATTTCAGGCATATAGTTCCCTTCTTGGAACCGGTGCAGTCCATCACCGTCAGCAGACCCTCTATAACCGGACCTGCTTGATGTTCCATGAGGTAGGGATCGCTGGAGAGCAGTGGCTCGCAAGAAGCCCCATTTGCCAGAACCCTCTGCACATCAAACTGCAGTTTTACGTGGGTTGGAAAGCCGGCGCCGCCGGCACCGACAACGCCGGCTGCCCGCACTTTATCAACGATATCCTCTCTCATGTTTTCTATCCGTCGACATCGTCGGCCATTTCTAAATTGTCTACGATACCGACCACAACGGCGTCAATCGGGATCAAACGGTCTTTCTTAAATGCCTGCATGGCCGGTGCACCCTGGGTGACAATAACCTTCTCTCCGAATCCAGCCCCGACTTCATCGGCAGCGACCAAAACGTGACCGCTCGGTTTCAAATCTTTTCCCAAGGGCTGGATAAACAACAGTCGTAATGCAGATATGTGATCCAATTTTTTGGTGGACCAAACGTTGCCGATTACCTCCGCAAGTAACATGTTGACGCTCCTTCGGTCGGTTTAATTGTTTGCTTTAAGGCGGGATTGTCACTGAAGATGTTCGGCTTCTTCAATGGCCTTGATGCTCGCCTTAACATCAGCGATATCGCCAAATATCCCGATCATTGTAATATGCTGGGGACAAATCCCCTTCAAGTCAAAGACACGCACGCTGGCCGCCTTTTCAGCGACATCAGCGGCCGCGATCATATCCACCACTCTTCCTTGGATTAATCCCACGGCTGTAAAGGAAACCTCGGTTTCCGACAAAAGTTTCTTACCAACTGCTCCCGTGCGTTGCCGTAAAAACTCAAAAACGCCCGGTGAAGGGTGCGATATTAGTTGAATATTGAATGCCATGTTGACCTCTCAACACTCTAGACGTTCCCGTCTATTTCATGCGGGTACAACATTGGATTACGCCTATCGATAGTCGGCCCGCTGTTGTCTCTCAGCCACCTGATGGTCAAAATTCTCGAATGCGGCCGCCTGACTCTTCACCCGTCGAAAAATATCACGTGCCTGCCGTGACGGGTGGACACGTATTAAAAGCTGCCCGTACCAGCAGTGGCGGGGTACCGGGCTATAGGAATATCGTCCACTAAATCGCAGCCCCGCCAGGCGGGATTTCCGCTTCGCTTCAACAATCTGCAGGGATTTAGACCCAAAAAAATGTCTGTGGCTAATTAAAATCCCTTGATCGAAATATTCTTATACCCACTATTCGGTTTTCGGAATAGTGAACTCAATGTCGCTGTGCGGTCTGGGGATGACATGAACCGAAACAAGTTCGCCTACACGTTCTGCGGCAGCGCCACCGGCATCTGTGGCCGCTTTGACGGCACCGACATCTCCACGCACAAACACGGCCACGAGTCCGCCACCGACAAACTCCCTACCTACGAATCTTACTTTTGCAGCCTTTACCATTGCATCTGCCGCTTCAATGGCACCGACCAGACCTCTGGTTTCCACCATACCCAACGCTTGTTCAGCCATTCTTTTTTACCTCCTGATCAGAATTAGGGGGTTTCGCCCCATTTGAAATATTGGAATACTGGATTAATGGATTAAACGTTCAATTAGCGTTTTAATCGAATTGCTCTGGCCTTCATGGACCATTCATTCGGTACGTCTATTGTTACCGTTGCGGTCGCATCCATTCTTTTGGTTTGTCGGACCGCAACCACCTTTGCATCTCCCAACTCCCGCCCGGCGCGATCGAGAGCCGTGACGGCTTCACCCTCTTCAGGCAGCGGTCGATATTCGTAAGGCATCATTACCGTGGCCTGGCCGTTGTCCAGACTCTCATCCACCATGAAAATGGCCTGACCGGGGCAAATATAAACACAGGTCTGGCAGGCGACACATTTTTCTCCATCCAGACGGGGAAGATTGGTAATGTCTTCACCTACGATGATTGCTCCCACATTGCAGCTGGATTCACAGGGGTTGCAGGGTATATCTTCGAGACATTCAATAGTTGCCACCGGGCCTTTTCGGCGTCTTGCTGCGGTCGGAACACCCGGGCTGTCCTTGAGTTCTTCCTCGGTTAGAAATCCCGTTTTTGAGGAATCAGAGGGCATTCATCGTTCCTTTCATCACCGCGTTTAAATATTCTTTGGCTTTGCCGCGACGCTCACCGTGACTTCCGCTGCGCAGGCCTTTCATGCTCGCATATTGCTGCGCGCGCTGCTCGAGAAAGGATGGCTCATCCAGATAGCCCAGACTGTGAGCAATGGCCAGCCCGGCGATGCGACCTTCAATAACGGCCGTGCTGGCTTCTTCGATACCCGACACATCACCGGCCACATAGATGCCCCTCACGGATGTTTCCTGGTTTTCATCGTGGGCGGGCAGCCTGCCGCCCAGGGCCGGTACAAATGCCGTCTTGCAGCCCGCCATGCGCAGCAGCTGGGTCATGGGATTAAGGCCGACGGCGATGCAGATGGTGTCCACCTCAAACTGCTTTTCGGTTCCCGCAATTGGCTTCCAAGACTCGTCGACTTGAATCACGGTGGCGCCTTCGACGCGGTCTTTGCCGTGGGCTTCTTTGATGGTGTGAGACATCATGAACGGCACGCCGACCCTGGCAATCTTGGCGGCATGCACCGCATACCCACCGATTTCAGGTGCAGCATCAATCACTGCCGCCACTCGGGAGCCGGCCTGCAGCATCTGGTAGCTGACGATGACACCCACGTTACCGGAACCGACCATCAGAATGTCGTTTCCCGGCCGGATGCCGTGTATATTGGCCATGGTCTGGGCCGCTCCGGCTCCGATAACTCCGGGCAAGGTCCAGCCCGGAAAGGGGATCATATTTTCCGAAGCGCCGGTGGCCACCAGAGTTTTTTGGGCTTTGACTTGTTCAATCCGGTCTGTGATCATTACATTTAGGGCCCCATTCTCATAAATTCCCAGGACCACTGAATTCAGGGAAACCTCGACACCGAGCTCCCGTGCCTCATCCAGAAAGCTTTGGCCGATATTGAATCCGCGTTCCTTGGCGCGGTGTTCCTGGGAGCCGAAAAACTTGTGAATCTGTTTGAACAGCTGGCCGCCGGGGCGGTCATTTTCGTCATAGACGACCACCTGCACGCCGTTTCTGGCGGCTTCGATGGCTGCCGCCAGGCCGGCAGGCCCTGCTCCCACACAAATCATTTCATATCTGCGCATAACTCACTCCCTGATCTGCTCCGGACCATTTCCTTCTTGGGTTTCGACGACCATACCGGCCTTCAGCGGTTCCACGCAGGTGCGGATGTTCGGTTGACCGTTAACGACCATGATACAATCCGTACAGCGACCGATGGCGCAAAACATGCC
>Ga0209536_100002047_pt1 | contig 32890 bp, 22 predicted proteins | sample DeeMarSeWOR28_12_FD_187461 | JGI IMG/M metagenome (GOLD analysis project Ga0209536, IMG submission 187461) | Marine sediment microbial communities from White Oak River estuary, North Carolina - WOR-2-8_12 (SPAdes) (version 2) | ecosystem: Environmental > Aquatic > Marine > Intertidal zone >... | reverse complement strand
CTTTTCTTCCGGCGCCGAGTCAATCTGCTCGTAGCTCCTCGCCTCACCACCAAACTTCTTCGACAGAATGCTCGTCATCGCCGCCGTCAGCGTCGTCTTACCGTGATCGACGTGACCAATCGTGCCCACGTTTACGTGCGGCTTGGTACGCTCAAATTTGCTCTTTGCCATGACTGACCCCTGATATTCCCGATCTTGTTACTTCTTGGCGCTGATAACCGCCTCGGCGACGCTCTTCGGCGCCTCGGCGTAATGCTTGAATTCCATCGTGTAGGTGGCGCGACCCTGCGTCAGTGAGCGCAGCGTCGTCGAGTAGCCGAACATCTCGCCGAGGGGAACCTCGGCCTTGATGGCCTTGCCGCCCGGCAGATCCTCCATGCCCTGGATCATGCCGCGCCGCGACGACAGGTCGCCCATCACGTCGCCCATCTTCTCCTCGGGCGTCTCGACCTCCACCGCCATCACCGGCTCGAGCAGCACGGGCGTCGCTGCGCGCATGCCGTCCTTGAAGCCAAAGATCGCCGCCATCTTGAACGCGTTCTCGTTCGAGTCGACCTCGTGGTACGAGCCGTCGAACAGCGTCACTTTGACGTCCACCACCGGGTACCCGGCGAGCACGCCGTCGCGCAGCGCCTCGTCGACGCCCTTCTGCACCGCGGGAATGAACTCGCGCGGCACCGAGCCGCCCTTGATCGCATCGACGAACTCGTAGCCCTTGCCGGTCTCGTTCGGCTCGAGCTTGAACCAGACGTGGCCGTACTGGCCACGGCCACCGGACTGCTTGACGAACTTGCCCTCGGACTCAACCGCCCTGCGGAAGGTCTCGCGGTAGGCCACCTGCGGCTTGCCGACGCTCGCCTCGACGCCGAATTCGCGCCGCATACGGTCGACCAGGATCTCGAGGTGCAGCTCGCCCATGCCGGAAATGATGGTCTGGCCCGACTCCTCGTCAGTGCGCACGCGGAATGACGGGTCCTCCTGCGCGAGCCGGCCGAGCGCGATGCCCATCTTCTCCTGGTCGGCCTTGGTTTTCGGCTCGACCGCCTGCGAGATCACCGGATCCGGGAACTCCATGCGCTCGAGCGTGATCACCTTGCCGATATCGCACAGCGTCTCGCCGGTCGACACGTCCTTCAGCCCCACCGCCGCGGCGATGTCACCGGCACGCACTTCCTTGATTTCTGCGCGCTCGTTGGCGTGCATCTGCAGCAGTCGGCCGATGCGCTCCTTGCGCCCGCGCACCGGGTTGTAGACCGTGTCGCCCGAGTTCAGCACGCCGGAGTACACGCGCACGAACGCGAGCTGTCCGACATAGGGGTCGGTCATGATCTTGAACGCCAGACCCGAGAACGGCTGCTCGTCGCCGGCCGGGCGCAGGTCGGGTTCGCCGTTTTCCTTTTCGCCTTTCACCGGCGGGATGTCGATCGGCGAAGGCAGGTAGTCAATCACCGCGTCGAGCATCGCCTGGACGCCCTTGTTCTTGAACGCCGAGCCGCACAGCATGGGGACGATCTCGTTGTTGATCGTGCGGATGCGGATGCCCTTCTTGACCTCCTCGACCGAGAGCACGCCCGACTCGAGGTACTTGTTCATCAGCTCCTCGTTCGCCTCGGCCGCCGATTCGACCATGCGCTCGCGCCACTCCGTAGCGGAGTCGAGCAGCTCGGCCGGGATCTCGGTGCGCTCGAACTTGGTGCCCTGCGACGCCTCGTCCCAGAGGATCGCATTCATCGCCACCAAGTCGACCACGCCGCGGAAGCCGTCCTCGGCACCAATCGGGATCTGGATCGGAATCGGGTTGGCCTTCAGGCGCGCCTTCATCTGGTCGTAGACCTTGAAGAAGTTCGCGCCGATGCGATCCATCTTGTTGACGAACGCGAGACGCGGAACGCGGTACTTGTTGGCCTGACGCCAGACGGTCTCGGACTGCGGCTGCACGCCGCCCACGGCGCAGTACACCATGCACGCGCCATCGAGCACGCGCAGGCTGCGTTCGACCTCGATGGTGAAGTCGACGTGACCCGGCGTATCAATGATGTTGATGTGATGCTCGGGGTAGGACAGGTCCATCCCCTTCCAGAAACAGGTGGTCGCCGCCGACGTGATGGTGATGCCGCGCTCCTGCTCCTGCTCCATCCAGTCCATCGTCGCGGCGCCATCGTGCACCTCGCCGATCTTGTGGTTCACGCCGGTGTAGAACAGGATGCGCTCGGTGGTCGTCGTCTTCCCTGCGTCGATATGCGCACTGATCCCGATATTGCGGTAACGCTCGATAGGCGTCTTGCGTGCCACGGCCATGCCTCTGTGCTCAGAATCGATAGTGGGAGAAGGCCTTGTTGGCCTCCGCCATGCGGTGAACTTCCTCGCGCTTCTTCATCGCGCCGCCACGCCCTTCCGCGGCCTCCTGCAATTCGCCGGCCAGACGCACGGTCATCGACTTCTCGCCGCGCTTCTGCGCCGCCTCGCGTATCCAGCGCATCGCGAGGGCAACGCGGCGCACCGGCCTGACCTCAACCGGCACCTGATAGTTGGCGCCGCCGACCCGGCGGCTCTTCACTTCCACCACCGGCTTGACGTTCTGCAGTGCCTGCGAGAACACCTCGACCGGGTCCTTGCCCGACTTCGTCTTGATGACGTCGAGCGCGCCGTACAGGATGCGCTCGGCGACGGCCTTCTTGCCGCGCGTCATCAGCACGTTCACGAACTTGGTGACGTCCGGGTTGTGAAACTTCGGATCCGGCAGGATCTCGCGCTTCGGAACTTCTCTGCGACGGGGCATTGGCGTTGCGGTCCGTGTGGGTGTCGATGTCTCGGGGCGCGGGCTCAGGCGGCCTTGGTGCGCTTCGCGCCGTACTTCGAGCGCGCCTGCTTGCGGTCTTTCACGCCCTGCGTATCGAGCGAGCCGCGTACGATGTGATAGCGCACGCCCGGCAGGTCCTTCACGCGACCGCCGCGAATCAGCACCACCGAGTGCTCCTGCAGGTTGTGGCCTTCGCCGCCGATGTAACCGATGACCTCGAAGCCGTTGGTCAGGCGCACCTTGGCAACCTTGCGCAGCGCCGAGTTCGGCTTTTTCGGCGTGGTGGTGTAAACGCGCGTGCACACCCCCCGCTTTTGCGGCGAGCCGGCGAGCGCCGGAACCTTGGATTTGGCCGGCTTCGCGATGCGCCCCTGGCGCACCAACTGATTGACGGTAGGCATGTTTTCCGCTTCCAGAAACAAACCGGGCGGCCGCAGGAACTGCTGGCAGCCGCCCAGTGGAGTAAAGAGGCCGGATTGTAAAGGGGATTTTCCCCGAGCGTCAAGCAATGCCCGCTTTGAAAAGGGGGCATGCTGCACCGCACCGATAGGTCGCGTCGGCGATGCCCTGCGGCCGCCCGTGGACGCCGTCCTTTCAGGCAGTCGGCTCGGACACGAAACCGAACTGCGCTTCGAGCGCATCGCGTGCCACCGGGCCGAGCGCGATGCGGCGGGCCGCAGCGACGCGCAGCCAGACCTCGCCCGGGGCCAGGGCCGCCCAGTCGAAGCCGGCGTCGAGCCCCGCGCCGTGCCGGTCTTCGAGCAGCGCCGACACCGCCTGCAGATCGCGATCGTCGAGCACCCCGACGCCGTGCACGCCGGCAAGGTACAGCGCGCCCGGCGCGTCGACCCAGGCGCCGCGGATCGACCCGGCGAGACGCCCGCAGTGATCGCGAAACGCGTCGCCGTCCCGGCGGTAGACGAGTGGCGTGGACTCGAGCCGCGCGTAGACCCGCTGCGGGCCATTCTGGAAATACCACGCGCCGCGCGCATCCGCCGCGTAGTTGCGCGCAATGACCGCGCGCAGCGCCGCGTTGCCGATGCGCTCGAACGCACCGCTCGCCGGATTGCGCAGGCGCCATTCGCCGCGCCGGTCGAGTGCGAGCCAGCCGTACACCGCCGGTACCCCGGGCCAGCGGGCGAGCGCGCGCCTTACCGCCTCATCCACGGCGCGTGCAGCCCGTCACGGAGATGTCCGACTCGTTTAACATCGTCGCCTTGTCAGTGACAGCAGTCTGCCCTCGGTGCGCACCGGCGTCGAGGCGAGTGCGCCCTTGCCGTGATCCGCGCCGATTCGACCGAACAACTCGAGCGATGAAAACCGCATCGCCGCGAGCGCTGCGCGTCATCGACACCGGCATCCGCACCGGCCGCGAGAACGTCGCCTTCGATCAGGCGCTGATCGAGGCACACGCTTCAGGGCGGGTGCCCGATACGGTGCGCTTTCTGCGCTTTCGCCCCTGCGCGCTGGTCGGCCTGCACCAGATTCTGAGCCATGAGGTGCGCCTCGCGTTCTGCCGGCGGCATGGCATCGAGGTCGGCCGGCGCATCACCGGCGGCGGCGGACTCTACCTGGACGAAGGCCAGATGGGCTGGGAGCTGGTGCTCGATCGCAGGGCGCTGGGCACCACCGACCTGGCCGAAATCGCGGCCCGCCTGTGCCACGCGGCGGCGCAGGGCCTGCGCAGACTCGGCGTGCCCGCGCAGTTCCGGGCGCGCAATGACATCGAGGTCGATGGACGCAAGATCAGCGGCACCGGCGGCTTCATCGACGGCGCAACGCTGTTCTACCAGGGCACGCTGCTGGTCGACTTCGACGCGGCGCGCATGATCGAGGCGCTGAAGGTGCCCGCGGAGAAGCTCGCAAAGCGCGACCTGGACGATGCGCGGCGTCGCGTCGTCACGCTGCGCGAGACGCTCGGCCGCATCCCGCCCTTCGAGGAGGTGCAGGCCGCGCTGCTCGACGGATTCCGCGAGGTGCTCGACGTCGACCCGCAGTGGGGCGAAGTCACGGCCTACGAGGAACGCCTCGCCCGGCGACTGCACGCGAACGCGTTCGGCACCGACGCCTTCGTCGGCTCGCTCGATGCGCCGGAGACCGACGAGATGCGGGTCTCGGCAACGCTCACGCGCCGCGGCGGAACGCTGCGCGCCGACATTCGACTCGAAGGCCCGCGCCGCGCGCGTCTGCGCGAAGTGCTGATCACGGGCGACTTTTTCATGACGCCGCCGCGCGCCCTGTACGACCTCGAGGCGGCGCTGCGCGGCCAGCCGGTCGCGCAAGCCGGCGCGGAAGTCGAGGCCTTCTTCGCGCGCGGCGCCTGCGAGGTCATCGGCCTCGCGCCGCGCGACTTCCGCGACCTCGTCGAAGCCGCGCTGTCGCAGCTCAACCTGCGGGCCGCCGGCCGGCGCCTGCGCGGGCACTGGCGCGGCGCCGGTCCCGAGGCCGCGCCGACGCTGGTCTTTCTGCACGACGCGCTCGGCTGCGCGCGGCTGTGGCGCGACATTCCCGAGCGGCTCGCAGCGGCGAGTGGCTGCGGCGCACTGGTCTACGACCGCTGGGGATCGGGCGACTCCGCACCGCTCGAGCCGCCGTTTTCGCGCGATTACCTGCTCGACGAGGCGCTGGTCGCGCTGCCGGAGGTGCTGACGCAGGCCCGGGTGCGCGAGGCGGTGCTGGTCGGCCATTCCGACGGCGCGGCGATCGCGCTCGCCTACGCCGGCCGCCACCCCGAGCGGGTGCGCGGCGTGATCGCGCTCGCACCGCACCTCAGCCGCGAAGCGCGCACCTTGCGCGCGATCGACGAGCAGATCGCGGACTTTCGCGACGGCGACCTGCGTGCACGGCTGCACCGCTACCACGGCGAGAAGACCGATGCGCTGTTCGCGCGCCTGGTCGAGACCTGGACCGCGGGCGCTCCCGGCGAGGGCTGGGGACTCGAGCCGCATATACGCGGCGTACGCTGTCCGGTGCTCGCGCTGCAGGGCGAGGACGACGAGTTCTTCTCTGCGGCGCAGCTCGAGGCGCTGTGCGCCCTGCTGCCCGCCCGGGTGCAGACGCTGCGCATCCCGCGCTGCGGCCATTACCCGCAGCACCAGGCGAAAAAGCCGGTGCTCGCGGCGCTCATCGCGTTCCTGCACGCGCTGGGACGCGCGCCTGCGTCGCTCGCAACGACCGTCGGTGCGACGCAATGAGCGAGACGCTGTACTGGGAGGACTTCGTGGTCGGCGAAACGGTCGACATGGGCAGCCATCATTTCACCGCGCAGGAGATCATCGCGTTCGCGCGCCAGTTCGATCCGCAGCCCTTTCACGTCGATCCGGAGGCAGCGCGCGAATCCTTCTACGGCACGCTCATCGCCAGCGGCTGGCACACCTGCTCGATCGCCATGCGCCTGATGTGCGACAGCTACGTCAACCGCACGCGCAGCATGGGCTCGCCGGGCGTCGACAACATCCGCTGGCTCGCCCCGGTCAAGGCGGGCGACACCCTCAGCTACCGGCGCACGGCGCTCGAAGCGCGCGCCTCGCGCAGCCGGCCCGACGCGGGGCTGGTGCGCAACCGCTGGGAGGCGTTCAATCAGGACGGCGTGCGGGTCATGACGATGGAAGGCTGGGGCATGCTCGGCCGGCGGCCGCGATGAGCGCGCGCATCGACCTGCGTCACCGCGTCCATGTCCTCGGCAAGAAGGAGGAGCTGGCGACGACACCGGTCGAGGGTCGCATCGTCATCGTGCTCGACATCCTGTTCGCCACCACGACCATGGTGACGGCGCTGGCGCATGGCGCGACCGAGGTCATCCCGGTGGCCGACGAGGACGCGGCACGACGCGCGTCGCGGCAGCATCCTGCGTCGCAGGTGGTGCTCGCCGGCGAGCTGTACGCGGAGACCCTGCCCGGCTTCGCGCATCCGGCGCCGCTTTCGCTGCTGCAGCACGGCATCGACGGCAAGACCGTCGTCTACTCGACGACCAACGGCACGGTGGCGATGACGCTGTCAGCCGCGGCCGAACACAGCTACTGCGGCGCCCTGCTCAATGCGCGGCGTCTCGCCGAGCACGTGGTGGCCCGGCATCCGGATCGCCCGATCCTGATCGTCTGCTCGGGCTCGGGTGACAACTTCAACCTGGAAGACTTCTACGGCGCGGGCTACTTCGTCGAGCGCCTCGCCGAGCTTCTCGGGCCGCGCGCAGACCTCTCGGATGCCGCCATCACCGCGCGCAGCCTGTACCGCCACGCGCGCGCGCCCGAGGTGCTGCACGATTGCCGCGTCGGGCGCATGATGGCGGCGCGCGGGCTGAGCGCGGAGGTCGAGTTCGCCTGTCGCTTCGACGCCTTTCCGGTGATCCCCGAGCTGCGCAGCGGAAGTCTCGCGCTGATCGCCTGAGTCGGCCGAGCGGGCGCGCGCCGAGGCGATCAGCCGCGCCGCAGCTCGGCGCTCAGCGCCAGGTGGTCCGACAGCATCGACCACGGCGCGCCGCGATGCACCTGCGCCGACCGCACCTCGAAGCCGTGCACGTAGATGCGATCGAGCCGCAGCAGCGGCAGAAAGCTCGGAAAGGTGCGCGCCGCACGACCGTGATGCGCGATCGAGACCTCGCGCATGCCCAGACGGCCTACCAGCACCGCGCTCGCGCGGTGCCGCCAGTCGTTGAAATCCCCGGCGATCACCACCGGCAGCCCGCGCCGGGTCAGGTCGGCGAGGCGCCCTGCGATGGCTTCGAGCTGCATGCGGCGCCCGCGCTCGTGCAGCGAGAGGTGAACGCACAGGCAGTGCAGGTTGCGCCGCCAGCCGGGTATCGTCACCACACTGTGCAACAGGCCGCGGCGCTCGAAGCGGTGGCTCGAGACGTCCTCGTTCGCCGCCGACACGATCGGGTAGCGCGACAAAATCGCGTTGCCATGGTGGCCATGGTCGTACACCGCGTTGCGGCCGTAGACGGGGGTCCAGCCGCCCTCGGCCAGGTATTCGTACTGCGGCACCCCGGGCCAGGTGGCAAAACGCAGCGCCATGCGCTCGTTCAGGCCCTGTACCTCCTGCAGGAACACCAGGTCGGCGTCGAGCGCACGCAGGCCCTCGCGCAGTTCGTGAATCACCATGCGCCGGTTGAACTGCGACAGCCCCTTGTGAATATTGAGCGTCGCGACGCGCAGGACCTGGGTCATGGGATCACAGCCCTCCACGTTCGCCGAGCAGCAGGATCGCATCGCGGTTGGACCAGGAGAAGCATTTCTGTGCCGCCTCGCGCCACGGCAGCCAGAGCGCGGCCCGGTGCTCCTGCGGAGCGAGCGCCACGGGCCGCGGTTCGGGCAGCGCAAAGCTGAAGACGTGCTCCGTATTGTGCGTCGTCCCGGGCGCGAAGCGGTGGCGCCAGTGGCCGTAGATCTCAAAGGTGTTGACCAGGTTCCAGCGCCGCAGGCGGCCCTGCTCCGCCACGAGGCCGGTCTCCTCGAGCACCTCGCGTCGCGCCGCGTGCTCGAGCGGCTCGTCGAGCCGGTCGAGCGAACCGGTCACCGACTGCCAGTAGCCTGGACGCTGCGCGCGCTCGAGCAGCAGGATGTCGAGCGCAGCGGTGTGAATGACCACCAGAACCGAGACCGGGATCTTGTGGCTCACGCCGCTGCGTCGCGCCAGCTGCGCAGCCTGAGCTTCTGCGCGGGGTCGATGAAGACCACGAAAAACGCGCGTCCCCGCCCCGACCAGTACTCGGCGACGTCGGCCAGCAGATCGAGCAGGACGCGGAAATCGTCGCGCGCGCTCGAGGCGAGGGGCTCAAAGCCCTCGATCAGCAGCAGGCGTCCCTGGTCAGCGCGCCAGGACAGGTCGCCGAGGCAGTCCTCGAGCGCATCCCAGTTGCCACCGAACCAGTCCGGAAACGCGAGCGCGGCGGCGAAGCGCTCGAGCAGCGCGTCCTTGGCCCTGACGTCCGCGAGCCCGATCGAGACGACATCGAGCCCGGCTGCGGCCGACGGCGCGAGCGCGCGCGCGTCCGACGCGCGATAGACGCCCGAGCGCGTCGCGCTCAACGGCTCGTCACCCGCCATGCCCCGGCTCATTCGCGGACCCGCTTGAAGCTTCGATAGTGGTCATCGGTGTAGTAGCGCTCGCCGCCCGCGCCCGTGACGATACGCCGCGCGCCGCGGTCGCGCCGCCCCGGCGTCGGGACGGTGTACTCGCGGTAGTAGTCGCGGCCGCGCACAGGCAGCAGACGCTCGCGATTGTGGAACGTCGTGCCGTCCTTGCGGTAGGGAAACGGCCCGCCGCGCTCGATGCGCTCGAGCGTGTCGCGCGCCTCGGCCGGCAGCGCGCCGCGGCCGATCTCGTCCGGCCCCGACGCCGCGCCGCAGGCCGCGAGCGTCGCGAGCAGCAGCCCGACGAAGGCACGGCGCAGTCGCAGCCCCACGCCGCAGGCCTCAGCCGGCCGCCTTCGAATTGCGCAGTCGAATGTGCAGCTCGCGCAACTGCTGCTCGGTCACCGCCGACGGCGCACCGGTGAGCAGGTCCTGTCCGCGCTGGGTCTTCGGAAACGCGATCACGTCGCGGATCGCCTCGGCGCCCGCCATCAGCGTGACCATGCGGTCGAAGCCGAAGGCAATGCCGCCGTGCGGCGGCGCGCCGTACTGCAGGGCGTCGAGCAGGAAGCCGAACTTCGCGCGCTGGTCCTCGGGCGTGAGCTTGAGCGCGCGGAACACCTGCTGCTGCACCTCTTCGCGATGGATCCGCACCGAGCCGCCACCGATCTCCCAGCCATTCAACACGACGTCGTAGGCTTTCGCGTAGGCACGCTCCGGCGCCGATTCGATGAACGCTTCGTGGCCGTCCTTCGGGCTGGTGAACGGATGATGGCGCGCCTTCCAGGACTTCGACCCCTCGTCGAACTCGAACATCGGGAAGTCGACCACCCAGAGCGGCCACCAGCCGGCCTGCGCCAGCCCGCGCTCGTGGCCGACGCGCTGGCGCAGCGCGCCGAGCCACTCGTTGACCTGCGTCGCCCGGTCGGCGCCGAAGAACAGCAGATCGCCGTTCTGCGCGCCGCTGCGCTCGAGAATCGCCGCCAACGCGTCTGCGTGCAGATTCTTGACGATCGGCGACTGCAGGCCCGCGGCGCCCGCGGCGCGGTCGTTGACCTTGATCCAGGCGAGTCCCTTCGCGCCGAGCGAGCGCACGTAGTCGGTGTAGGCATCGATCTCACCGCGCGTCAGCGTACCCCCGCCGGGCACCCGCAGCGCGGCAACGCGTCCACCGGGCGCATTGGCCGGCGCCGAAAACACCTTGAACTCGACGTCCCGCATGACGTCGGTCAGCTCGGTGAGCTTCAGCGGCACGCGCAGATCGGGCTTGTCGGAGCCGTAGTCGCGCATCGCATCGTCGTAGGCCATCACGGGAAACGGATCCGGCAGCTCGACCCCGATGCTCTCGCGAAACAGGGTGCGTACCAGCGACTCCATCAGCGCGCGGATCGCGTGCTCGTCCATGAAGGACGTCTCGATGTCGATCTGCGTGAACTCGGGCTGCCGGTCGGCGCGCAGATCCTCGTCGCGAAAGCACTTGACGATCTGGTAGTAGCGATCGAAGCCCGCGATCATCAACATCTGCTTGAACAGCTGTGGCGACTGCGGCAGCGCATAGAAGTGCCCGTCGTGCAGCCGCGAGGGCACGAGAAACTCGCGTGCCCCTTCGGGCGTGGACTTGTAGAGCACCGGGGTCTCGATGTCGACGAAGCCCTGCGCATCGAGAAAACGACGCGCCGCCGACGCCGCGCGGTGCCGCAGGCGCAGGTTGCGCTGCATCGGCTCGCGCCGCAGGTCGAGCACGCGGTGCTCGAGGCGCACGCTCTCCGACAGGTTGTCGTCGTCGAGCTGGAACGGCGGCGTCGCCGACGGGTTCAGCACCTCCACCGCATGCGCGAACACTTCGACCTCGCCGGAGGGCATGTTCGGATTGACGGTGCCCGCGGGGCGGTGCCGCACCACGCCGGTGATCTTCAGCACGTATTCGCTGCGCGCACGGTCCGCGGCCGCGAAGGCGTCGGGGCGGTCCGGATCACAGACCACCTGCGCAAGACCCGTGTGATCGCGCAGGTCGATGAAGATCACGCCGCCGTGATCGCGCCGCCGGTGTACCCAGCCGGCAAGCGTTACGGGCTGGTCGATCAGCGCGGCGGACAGCGCGCCGCAGTGGTGCGTTCGCATGTCAGCGTTCCTGCGCGGGGCGCTCGCTGCGCGCCTCGTCATTTTCTGTACGGCCGTTCGGCACCGCAACTCCCATGGAAATGATGTACTTCAGTGCGTCGTCGACGCTCATGTCGAGCTCGATCACATCGCTGCGCGGCAGCATGACGAAATAGCCGCCGGTGGGGTTCGGCGTCGTCGGCACGTAGACGCTGACGTAGTCGCCCTGCAGATGGTTCGCCACATCGCCGCCCGGAACGCCGGTGAGAAAGGCGATGGTCCACATGCCCTCGCGCGGCCACTGCACCAGCAGCGCCTTGCGAAACGCCTCGCCCTTCGAGGAAAACAGCGTGTCCGAGACCTGCTTCACCGCCGAGTACACCGAGCTGAAGAACGGGATGCGGTGCAGCAGTTCGTTCCAGACCTTCACCAGCCGCTGGCCAATGAAATTGGCCGCCAGCACGCCGGTGACGAAGACGATCAGCACGGTGAGCACCACGCCCATGCCCCGCACGCGCGCACCGAGCCACTGTTCGGGGCGCCACTCGGGCGGCAGCAGCAGCAGCGTCTGATCGAGGGTGTCGACCACCAGCAGCAGCACCCAGATCGTGATGACGAGCGGGATCCAGATCAGCAGGCCGGTGATGAAGTACTTCTTCACGTGTGGGAATCAGCGAGAACCCCCAGAAAACAAAACGCCCGGCGCGGGGTCCGCCCGCCGGGCGATCGCGATTCGGTCGCGGTGCTGCGGCTCAGCCTGCGGCGCTGGCGGACGCGGTGCCCTTGTCGCTCGAGGGCTCGGATTTCGACTCGCCGCCGGCAACGCCCTCCGCTTTGCCGCCCTCCGGCTTGGCGCCCTCGGCCGGCGTGCTCTTCGAGGCGCCCTTGCCCGAATTCTTGAAGTCGGTGGCGTACCAGCCGCTGCCCTTGAGCTGGAAGCCTGCGGCGGTGAGCAGCTTGCGAAACGCCTCCTTGCCGCACGACGGGCACAGCGTCATCGGGGGTTCCGAGACTTTCTGCAGGTACTCGTTCTGGAACCCGCAATCCGCGCAACGGTATTCGTAGATCGGCATCTGACGGTCTCCCTGATTCTGTCTGGCCGCGTTCGAGCGGCGCGGATTATACCCCGCCACCGCTGTCCTAGGCGCCTGATTTGAGGGCGAAAGCGCCCCTTTCAAGGCCTCTCAGAAGGGAATGTCGTCCTCCATGTCATCGAATTTCCCGGCCGGTTGTTTCTTGGCCTGGGCCGGTGCCGCGGCGCGCGTCGCGCCGGCGCTCTCGCCGCGTGGTTCGCCACCGCCCTCGCGCCGTCCGAGCATCTGCATGGTGTCGCCGATGACCTCGGTCGAGTAGCGGTCGTTGCCGTCCTTGTCCTGCCACTTGCGGGTGCGCAGCTTGCCCTCGACGTAGATCTGCGAGCCCTTCTTCAGGTATTCCCCCGAGATCTCGGCCAGCCGACCGAAAAACGCGATCCGGTGCCACTCGGTCGCCTCCTTCATGTCGCCGCTCGCCTTGTCCTTCCAGCGGTCCGTCGTCGCCACGCGGATGTTGGTGACCGCTTCGCCGCTCGGCATGTAGCGCGTCTCCGGATCCGCACCCAGGTTGCCGACGATGATTACTTTGTTGACCGATGCCATCTCACACTCCTCCCGTAATGAGTTTCCGGACGCTGCCCTCGTCCCAGTCACCCGAGATTACTCTAAGGCGCGCGACCCGTTCCTGCTCGGAAACTTCGACCTCCTGCACGCCCCGCACGCGCACCAGCGCCTCGCGCAGCCCTGCCGGATCGACCTCCGATGCTATGGAAAACGTCAGATCCGCCAAATCGTTGACTCGACGTTCGGCAATCGTACGCATGCGCAGCGCGACCACCAGCCAGAGGGCCGCCAGCAGCGCGCAGGCGCCGTAGACCGTTTCCGCCCCGTAACGCCCCGCCAACGCCCCGCCCAGCAGACCGCCGCAGAACAGGCCCAGCGTCTGGGACGTGTTGTACACCCCGATCGCCGTGCCGCGCGCCTCGGTCGGCGCGATGCGCGATACCAGCGAGGGAATCAGGGCCTCGAGGACGTTGAACGCGGCGAAGAACACCCCCATCAGCGCCGCCAGCGCCAGCAGGCCATGGTGCATGCCGCCCAGCGCGAACTGGACCGCGACCAGCAGCGCAATCATGGTCACCAGCACCGGCTTGGGCCGGTTGCGGCGATCGGCGAAGACGACGAACGGCAGCATGAGCACGAACGAAGCCAGCACGACCGGCAAATAGAGCTTCCAGTGATCCGCCAGCGGGAGCCCGGCGTCGACCAGCCGGGGCGGCAGCACGACGAACATCGCCATCTGCGTAAGGTGCAGCACGAAGATGCCGAGGTTGAGCGACATCAGCGGGCGGTGCCGCAGGCACTGGCCCAGCACGCGCCGCGCGCCCGCCTGCACGGCCTGGACGCGGCGCGGCGCCTCGGGCACCAGCGCCCGCAGGACCCACATCGAGACGATTGCGAGTCCGGCGGTGGCGCCGAACAGTCCTCCCATTCCGATCCAGCGGTACAGGAGCGGCGCGGCGACCAGCGACAGCGCAAAGCTGAAGCCGATCATCGCGCCGATCAGCGCCATCGTCTTGGTGCGATGGCGCTCGCGCGTCAGGTCCGCCGCCAGGGCGATGACCGCGGAGGAGATCGCGCCGGCGCCCTGCAGGACGCGCCCCGCAATCGCGGTCCAGATATCGGTGGCGAAGGCCGCCAGCAGGCTGCCGAGCGCAAACACGATCAATCCTGTGTAGATCACCGGCTTGCGGCCCCAGCGGTCCGAGGCCATGCCGAACGGAATTTGCAGCATCGCCTGCGCCAGCCCGTAGGCGCCGAGCGCGATGCCGACCAGCAGCAGGTTGCCGCCGCCCTCCAGCGCGCGCGCATGCACGGCGAATACCGGCAGGATCAGGAACAGGCCGAGCATGCGCAGGCCGAAAACCCCGGCCAGACTGAGTCCGGCGCGCAGTTCCGACGCGGTCATGCGATCGCCAGGCACTGCGGTCGGCATTGCGGGATGAAGCTCGGGGTAGAAGTGAAACGGAAAGGCTGGCTATAGTAGCAGGTTTGCACTTCGCGCCCTGCGCCTTGCCGCATGAAATCGAACGACGCACCCATCGCACAGGCCGATATCGGGGCCGCCGACAGCGGACACGCCGAGCCCTGCATCCGCATCCGCGGTGCGCGCACACACAACCTGAAGGACCTGCAGCTCGAGCTGCCGAAAAATCGCCTGGTGGTGATCACCGGGCTGTCGGGCTCGGGCAAGAGCTCGCTCGCCTTCGACACGCTCTACGCCGAAGGCCAGCGCCGCTACGTCGAGTCGCTGTCGGCCTACGCGCGCCAGTTTCTGCAACTGATGGACAAGCCCGACGTCGATCTGATCGAGGGCCTGTCGCCGGCCATCGCGATCGAGCAGAAGAGCGCGAGCCACAACCCGCGCTCGACCGTCGGCACCACGACCGAGATCCACGACCACCTGCGGCTGCTGTTCGCGCGCGCCGGCACGCCGTACTGCCCCGAGCATCGACTGCCGCTGTCATCTCAGTCGGTGGCGCAGATGGTCGACCATGTGCTGGCGCTGCCGTTGGACACGCGCCTGATGATCCTCGCGCCGGTAGTCGCGGGCCGCAGGGGCGAACAGGGCGATCTGCTCGAAGAGCTGCGCGCGCAGGGCTTCACCCGCGTGCGCGTCGACGGCACGGTCTTCGAGCTCGATGCGGCGCCCAAGCTGGCGCGGCGCGCGCGCCACTCGGTCGACGTGGTGATCGACCGATTGCGCGTGCGCCCGGATGCGCGCCAGCGCATCGCCGATTCCTTCGAGACGGCGCTGCGCCATGCCGATGGTCGCGCGATCGCGCTCGAAGCCGAGCACGGGCAAGAGCACCCGACCGAGCACCTGTTCTCGGCGAAATTCGCCTGCCCGCAGTGCGGCACCGCGCTGCCCGACCTCGAGCCGCGCCTGTTCTCGTTCAACAATCCGGCGGGCGCCTGCCCGGACTGCGACGGCCTCGGGTCCGTCGAGTTCTTCGATCCGCGGCGCGTCGTCGCGCATCCCAACCTGAGCCTCGCGGGCGGCGCCATTCGCGGCTGGGACCGGCGCAACCATTTCTTTCACGCGATGCTGCAGTCGCTCGCGCAGCACTACGGCTTCGACATCGAGCAGCCCTGGGAGATGCTCGACGACGCGGTGCAGAGCCGCGTGCTGTACGGCTCGGGGACTGACGAAATCGCATTCAGCTACCCGGCCGCGCGCGGACGGGCAACCGTGCGCCGCCATCCCTTCGAAGGCGTGATCCCGAATCTCGAGCGGCGCTACCGCGAGACCGACGCCGCGGTGGTGCGCGAGGAACTGGGGCGCTACCGCAGCCTGCGCGCCTGCCCGGCCTGCGAGGGCGCGCGCCTGCGGCCCGAAGCGCTGCACGTACGCCTCGCCGACAAGACGATTCACGACGTCTCGCGCTGGCCGCTGCGCCAGACGCTCGATTTCTTTCGCACCCTCAGCCTCGAGGGTGCCCGCGCGCAGGTCGCCGAGCGCATCGTGCGCGAGATCGTCAGCCGGCTCGAGTTTCTCGCCAATGTCGGCCTCGACTACCTCTCGCTCGAGCGCGCCGCACAGACCCTCTCGGGCGGCGAGGCGCAACGCATCCGGCTGGCGAGTCAGATCGGCTCGGGGCTGACCGGCGTGATGTACGTGCTCGACGAGCCCTCGATCGGCCTGCATCCGCGCGACAACGCAAGGCTGATCGACACGCTGCTGCGCCTGCGCGATCTCGGCAACTCAGTGATCGTGGTGGAGCACGACGCCGAGACGATCCGCGCCGCGGATCACGTGGTCGACATGGGCCCCGGCGCCGGCGAGACCGGCGGTCGCGTCATCGCAGAGGGCGCCCCGCAGGCGATCATCGACGACCCGGACTCGCTGACCGGAAAGTACCTCGGCGGTGCGCTGTCGATCAGCCTGCCGCCGCTGACGCGCCGGCCCGGGAAGAAGCGCCTGCGCGTGCGCGGCGCGCGCGGCAACAACCTGCAAAACATCGACGTCGAGCTGCCGCTCGGCCTGTTCGTCTGCGTCACCGGGGTGTCGGGCTCGGGCAAGTCGACGCTCGTCAACGACACCCTCTACGCGGCGATCGCGCGCCAGCTCTACGGCAGCGCCGCCGAACCGGCGGCGCACGACGGCATCGACGGGCTCGAGCACCTCGACAAGATCGTCAGCGTCGATCAGGCGCCGATCGGGCGCACGCCGCGCTCGAACCCGGCGACCTACACCGGCCTGTTCACGCCGATCCGCGAGCTGTTCGCCGGCGTGCCCGAGGCGCGCACGCGCGGCTACGATGCCGGGCGCTTCTCGTTCAACGTCAAGGGCGGGCGCTGCGAGGCCTGCCAGGGCGACGGCATGACGCGCGTCGAAATGCATTTTCTGCCGGACATGTACGTGCCCTGCGACCTGTGCCACGGCGAGCGCTACAACCGCGAGACACTCGAGATCCGCTACCGCGGCAAGAACATCCACCAGGTCCTGCAGCTGACGGTGGACGAGGCGGCGGCGTTCTTTTCTGCGGTGCCGGCGATCCTGCGCAAGCTGAAGACGCTGTCCGACGTCGGCCTGGGCTACGTGCGGCTCGGCCAATCGGCCACCACCCTGTCCGGCGGCGAGGCGCAGCGCGTCAAGCTTTCGCTCGAGCTCTCCAAGCGCGACACCGGCCGCACGCTGTACATTCTCGACGAGCCGACCACCGGCCTGCATTTCCACGACATCCAGCTGCTGCTCGAAGTGCTGCGCCGGCTGCGCGACGCGGGCAACAGCGTGGTGGTGATCGAGCACCACCTCGACGTCATCAAGAGCGCGGACTGGGTGATCGACCTCGGCCCGGAGGGCGGCGACGGCGGCGGCCGCGTGGTCGCCGCAGGCTCGCCGCGCCAGGTGGCGGGGGTCGCGGCGAGCCACACCGGCCACCATCTGGCCGCCCTGCTGGGCCGCGCCGCGCCGTCCTGAGGCGCTCGCCGATCCCGGGTTGGCAGGGTCCCGCCGACGGGGTCACAATCGGTCCATGTCGACCAGCCGGGCCTACCGCTTCGCACCCACGCCCGACCGGCCGGCCCGACACCTGTTCGTCTTCCTGCATGGCAGCGGCGCCACGGCGCAGTCGATGATTCCGATTGCGTTTCGCTTCCAGGCGCGCTTTCCCAGCGCCGCGATGCTCGTGCCGAGCGGCTTTCGACGCGTGGCGCAGCGCGAAGCGGCGCAGGACTGGTACTCGACGCGCGGCCTGAACGGCGAAAACCACCGCGAGCGCGTCGCCGCCGTGCTGCCCGATCTCGAGGATCTGGTGCGGCGCGAGCAGATGGCGCTCGGCCTGAGCGCGCGGCGCACCGTACTGATCGGCTTCTCGCAGGGCGGCACCCTGGCGCTCGAAGCGGTCAAGGCCCTGCCCCGCCTCGCCGGCGCGGTGGTCGCATTCGCGGCGCGCTTCGCCAGCCTGCCGAAGCCGGACCAGCGCATCGACGCGCGCATCCATCTCGTGCACGGCGCCTACGACTGCATCGTGTCGCGCGTGCATGCCGAGCGCGCCGCGCGCTCGCTCAACGCGCTGCACGTCCCGGTCACCCTCGACATCGTCGACGACCTCGGCCACGCGCTGTCGCACCGCGCCATCTCGCTCGGCTCGCTGCGCCTGCTGCAGGGCATCTACGAGCGCCGGCGGGCGACGCTACACTGAACGCAACCCGCGACGCCACACGCATGGGGTCAGACCCCTGTGGATAAGTCGCGCAGGACTACGCGATGCGACGCGCACCGCAACTTATCCACAGGGGTCTGACCCCGATTTAGGCCTGCAATTCCGGCAACTCCCGGAACAAGTCGAGCGCCTCCGGATTCGCCAGCGCGTCGGTGTTGCCGACCGGCATGTTGTTCACCACCGCACGCACCGCGAGCTCGACCACCTTGCCGTTCTTGGTGCGCGGGATGTCCTCGACCTGCACGATCTTCGCCGGCACGTGGCGCGGCGTGGCGTTGTCGCGGACCTGCGTGCGGATGCGCTCTGCGAGCGCGGCATCGAGCGTGAACCCCGGGCGCAGCTTGACGAACAGCACCACGCGCGTGTCCGCCGGCGCATCCGGCGGCCACAGCTGGCCGATCGCCACCGACTCGTCGACTTCGTCGATCTTCTCGACCTGGGCGTAGATCTCGGCGGTGCCGATGCGCACGCCGCCCGGGTTGAGCGTCGCATCCGAGCGTCCGTAGACGATCATCGTGCCGCGCTCGGTGAGCTCGACCCAGTCGCCGTGGCACCACACGTTCGGATAGCGCGCGAAGTACGCCGCGTGGTAGCGCTCGTCGCCGCGGTCGCGCCAGAAGCCGAGCGGCATCGACGGAAACGGCTTGGTGCACACCAGCTCGCCCTTTTCGCCCACCACCGGGTTGCCGTCCTCGTCGAAGACCTGCACATCGACGCCCAGCGTGCGGCACTGCAGTTCCCCGCGGTAGACGGGCAGCACCGCGTTCGCGTCGGCGAAGGCCGCCATGATGTCGGTGCCGCCCGAGATCGACGACAGGCAGACGTCGGTCTTCACGTCGCGGTAGACGTAGTCGAAGCTCTCCGGGATCAGCGGCGAGCCGGTGGTCAGGATCATGCGCAGCGCCGAGAGGTCGTGCGTCTCGCGCGGCGCCAGGCCGCGCTTGGCAATCGCATCGATGAATTTCGCCGAGGTGCCGAAATGCGTGATGCCTTCCTTTTCGGCGTAGTCGAACAGGATCTTGCCGCCGCGCACGAACGGCGAGCCGTCGTAGAGCATCACGCTCGCCTCGGCGCAGAGCGCGGCGAACAGCAGGTTCCACACCACCCAGTTGGTCGTGCAGTAGAAGAAGAACCGGTCGTTCGGCCGCAGGTCGAACTGCAGCTTGTACATCTTGAGGTGCTGCAACAGCGACCCGCCCGCGCCGTGCACGATGCATTTCGGCTTGCCGGTGGTGCCCGAGGTGAACAGGATGTAGACCGGATGGTCGAACGGCAGCTGCGCATACGCGATGGTCTCGGGCTGGTAGCGTCGCAGCCACTCCTCGAGCGTCACCGCCTTGGGAATGTCCGAGACGTCGAGACGCGTATCGAGATGCGGCACCACCACGATCTTGCGCACGCTCGGCAGGCGCTCGGCGATCTCGCGCACCCGCTCGAGGCAGTCGTGGCGCTGGCCGTTGTAGACGTAGCCGTCGGCGCAGAACAGCACCTTGGGCTCGATCTGGCCGAAGCGATCGACGACGCCGTCGACGCCGAAATCGGGCGAGCAGGACGACCAGACGATGCCCTGCGAGAGCGCGGCCAGCGCCAGCATGCCCGCCTCGGGCATGTTCGGGATGAAGGCTGCGGCGCGGTCGCCGGCGCGCAGCCCGAGCTGGACGAGCGCCTGCGCCGCGCGCGAGACATCGCTGTAGAGGTCCGCGTACGACACGCGGCGACGAAAGCCCGACTCGTCCCAGAACACGAACGCGTCGCCGCGGTCGCCGCGGCGCAACAAATTCTCGGCGAAATTGAGCCGCGCCTCGGGGAACCACTTGGCGCCCGGCATCTTGTCGCCGTCCACCAGCACCGTCGACCCTTTGCGCGAGGCGATCACCCCGCACTCCTCCCACACCGCGCTCCAGAAGTCCTCCGGGTTCTCGACCGACCAGTCGTAGAACTCGGGATAGGTGTTGCAGTCGAGGTTGTGGCGCCGCACGCAGTGGCGCGCGAACTGCGTAAGCTGGGCGCGCTCGATCGCCTCTTCGCTCGGTTGCCACAGGATGGGGGGCGTCGACATGCAGGCTGGGGATTTTCTTCGCTGGCGCTGCGCGCATTATAGGTGCGCTGCGTGCGCCGCGCGCCCCCTTGCCCAATGCAGGGGCTTACCCTAACCTGCCCCTGCGCTGCACCGAGGGAGGGCGATGCCGGCGATCACGAAGGCGGAACTGCAGGCGCAGCTCGCGAAGCTGGAGCGCGCGCTCGCGCGCGAGAAAAAGCGCAAGGAAGACACGGAGGCGCTCGCGCTCGCGCGTGACGCGCAGGCGGCGACCGCCGAGATTCTGCGTGTCATTCGCAGGTCGCCCTCTGACGTGCAGCCGGTGTTCGAGGCGATCGCGGATGCCGCGATGCGCCTGTTCAACGCGTGGTCGGTCATCGTCGTGCGATTCGACGGCAGTCAGATCCAGTACGGGGCAGCGCGCGGCGCGCGGCGTGGTTCCGAGGCGCGCCTGCGGGCCATGTTCCCACAGCCTTTGAGCAAAGCGACCACCATTGGGCCCATTGGGCGCTGCATCATCGGCCGGAAGATCATCGAACTGGCTGACACGCGTCGCGACAGGAGCCGGGAGATGCGCGAGCTCGCAGAGGCGCGTGGCTTTCGGTCGACCTTGGCCGTTCCGCTCATGAACGCGAAAGTGCCGATCGGTGCGATTGCCGTCACCCGCGTTGAGGCCGGGCGCTACACCCGGGCAGAAATAGGTCTGCTGAAGACCTTCGCCGACCAGGCGGTGATCGCGATCGAGAACACGCGCGCATTCCACGAAACGCGCGAAGCGCTCGAGCGCCAGACCGCCACCGCCGACATCCTCAAGGTCATCAGCGGCTCGCCGGACGACGTCCAGCCGGTGTTCGACGCGGTCGCCCGCAGCTCGATGCGGCTGCTGGGGGCGCTGTCCGCCTCGGTGTCGATCCGCGTCGGCGACACGCTGCAACTCGGTGCGTTCACGTCCACGAGCAAGGCGGGCGACCAGGCGGTGAAAAATCTCTTCCCCCTTTCGCTCAAGGACAACCGCGACACGATCCTCGCGCAATCGGTACTCAAGGCTGCGCCGGCGCAGGTCGGCGACGCCCAGGGCAACCGCCGGCGGCCGGGGCTTCGCGAGGTCGCGCGACGCAGAGGGTTCCAAAGCATCATCGCCGTGCCGATGCTGAGCAAGGGCGTCGCGATCGGCACGCTCAGCATCACCCGCCGCGAGGCGGGCGGATTCAGCGATCACGAGGTCGAGCTGCTGACGACCTTCGCCGACCAGGCGGTCATCGCGATCGAGAACGTGCGCCTGTTCAACGAGACCAGGGAGGCGCTCGAGCGGCAGACCGCGACGGCGGAGATCCTGGGGGTCATTGCGAGCTCGCCGACCAACGCGCAGCCGGTGTTTGACGTCATCGTCGAGCGGGCGGTACGCCTGTGCGGCGCACGTTTCGGGCGCGTGTATCGCTACGACGAAGCGACCATCCACATGGTGGCGAGCGTCGGCTTGAGTGCGAACGGTCTGGCACAGGTGCGGGGAGTGTTTCCGCGACCGGCGGCGAACGACACCGTCGTCGGACAGGTGATCCTCTCGCGAGCGCCGCGCTTTGTCGCCGATATCCAGCATGACGACACGGTGCCGGAGCTATCCCGTCAGATGATCGCGGCGCTCGATACCCGCAGTCAGGTGACGGTACCGATGCTGCGCGCCGGCCAGCCAATCGGCGCGATCACGATGGGCTGGGACGAGCCAAGTGCCTACGACGAGCGCAAGGTCACGCTCCTTCGCATATTCGCCGACCAGGCGGCGATCGCGATCGAGAACGTGCGCCTGTTCAACGAGACCAGGGAGGCGCTCGAGCGGCAGACCGCCTCGGCCGAAGTACTGCAAGTGATCAGCGGCTCGCTCGCCGATACGCGGCCGGTATTCGAAGTGATTCTGCAGAGCTGCGAGCGGCTGTTCAAAGGCCGGCACGTGGGGATCACCCTGGTCGGCGAGGACGGCCTGGCGCATGTCGGTGCCTACCACGGGCCCGCCGCGGAAATCTTCCGCGACATGTACCCGCTGCCGATCAACCGGGAAACGGGGACCGGCCTGGCGATCATCGAGCGCCGCACGCTGCACTACCCGGATACCGAAGGCGGCACGGAGGTCCCTGAGTCCATCCGCCGGGGCGCCGGGATCACCGGCCTCAAATCGGTCGTCATGACGCCGCTGCTGGGCAAGGATCGTCCGATCGGCGCAATGTTCGTCGGCCGCGAGTTCGTCGGCGCGTTCTCCGACAACGAGATCGCGCTCATCAAGACCTTCGCCGACCAGGCGGTGATCGCCATCGAGAACGCGCGTCTTTTCAACGAGACGAAGGAAGCGCTCGAGCGGCAGACGGCGACCGCCGAAATTTTGAAGGTCATCAGCCAGTCGCCGACCGACGTGCAGCCGGTGTTCGACATGATCGGCAAGCTCGCTGGAAAGCTCTGCGCCGCGGACATGAGTGCCGTCTCGCGATTCGACGGCGAGAAGATGCAGCTGGTTGCCCTCGAAGGTGTCGCAGAAGACGGCGTGGCGCTCATTCGGCGCGCGTTCCCGATGTACCCGGGCGAGGAAACGGTGATTGCCCGAGCCTTCCACAATTGCGACGTCGAGCATGTCGCCGACGTCATGGCCGACCCGAGCTATGCCCGGAAAAGCGCCGCGCGTGCGGGTGGCTACCGCGGCTGCCTGGGCGTGCCGATGATCCGCGAAGGCAAGGTCATCGGGGTGATCTTCGTGGCCCGCGTCGTCCCCGGATATTTCGCGGATTCGCAAGTCGCCCTGCTCAGGACCTTCGCCGACCAGGCGGTGATCGCGATCGAGAACGTGCGCCTGTTCAACGAGACCAAGGAGGCGCTCGAGCGGCAAACCGCGACAGCCGAAATCCTACGCGTGATCTCGAGCACGCCGACCGACACGCAGCCCGTCTTCGAAGCGATCGTCAACAGCACCCAGCGCCTGATCGCAGGGCAATCCACGGTTCTTCTCCTGCGCCGCGACGCGCAGTTCACGGTGAGCGCCTACGCCGGGCCCGAGATAAAGGATCTTCCCGAGGACGTTCGCGTCGCACCGCTGGACCGGGACAAGAATTTCCCGTCGCGCGCGATCCTGGATGCCGAGATCGTGCATGTCCCCGACTGGGAAGGCGGGGACGACATCCCCGAGCATGAGCGGATCGTCGGCGAGGCCTTCGGCATCAAGTCCGCGCTGATGGTCCCGTTGCTGCGGGAGGGCCAGGGAATCGGTGCGATCGCCGTCACGCGGGGCACGCCGGGCCGCTTTGACGACAAGGTGATTGCGCTGCTGCGCTCGTTCGCCGATCAGGCGGTGATCGCGATCGAGAACGTGCGCCTGTTCAACGAGACCAAGGAGGCGCTCGAGCGGCAGACGGCGACCGCGGAGATCCTCAAGGTCATCAGTGGCTCGCCGACCGACACGCAGCCGGTGTTCGAAGCGATCGTGTCGAGCGCGGTGCGGCTGTGCGACGCAGTCTACAGCGCCGCGATCACGCTCGAGGGCGGGATGCTGCACCTGGTTGCGACCTGCGACTGGCCGGAGAAAGGCTTGGCCCAGGCGCGGCGGCTGTTCCCGATGCCGGTGGAGCGCGACCATCTCAGCGCGATTGCGGTCCGCGAGAACCGCGTCATTCATCAGGTCAACCTGCAGGAAGACCCCGACGTGCCGGCCAGCTCGCGCGAGCTGGCGGTCCTCACCGGCTACCAGGCGCTGCTGATCGTGCCCATGGTGCGCGAGGGCCGATCGCAGGGCCTCGTCGTCGTGGCGCGCAAGAACGCGTTTACCGACGATCAGATCGCCCTGCTGCAGACCTTCGCCGACCAGGCGGTGATCGCGATCGACAACGTGCGCCTGTTCAACGAGACGCGGGACGCGCTCGAGCGGCAGACCGCGACCGCGGAGATCCTCGGCGTCATCGCCAGTTCGCCGTCCAACGTCCAGCCGGTATTCGACGCGATCGTGCGCGCCGCCGCCAGATTGTGTGACGGCCGACTGAGCACGGTGCTGCGCTTCGACGGAGAATTTCTCGACATCGTCGCGCACCAGAACCTCGGCGCCGAGGGTCTTGCGATGTACCGAAGCGTCTATCCCACGCCCCTCGCGCGTGACACCGTCGCCGGCTGTGCGATCCTCGACCGTACCGTCATCAATCTTCCGGACGCGCAGGAGGCCAGCGTGCCAGCCAAGTCGCGCGACCTGGCAATGGCGGCAAACTTCCGTAGCGTCCTGGTCGTGCCGATGCTTCGCGAGGGCGAGCCGATCGGCATCATCAATGTCGCGCGCGCAAGCGCTGGACTGTTTTCGCAGGTGCAGGTCGATCTCCTCAAGACCTTCGCCGACCAGGCGGTGATCGCAATCGAGAACGTGCGCCTGTTCAACGAAACCAAGGAAGCCCTCGAGCAGCAGAGGGCGTCGGGCGAAGTGCTCAGCGTAATCAGCAACTCGATCGCCGACGCGCAGCCGGTGTTCGAAAAGATCGTCGAGAGCTGCGAGCGATTGTTTACCGGCAGCAAGGTAGGCCTCAACCTGGTCGGCCCGGACGGCATGGTGCACGCGGGCGCCTACGGAAACTTTCCCGGCGTGGACAAACTGCGCACCGAGGGTTTTCCGCATCCTGCAACGGCAGAGTCGGCGACCGGGGCCGCGATCCTTGCGCGCGACGCCATTCATTACCCGGATGCGCTGGGTGGCCCCAACGTCCCCTTCTACGCCCGCCGTGGTGCGCAGGTGGTTGGGTTCCGCTCGTTCATCATGGCGCCGCTCCTCTCGGAGGGACGCGGCCTGGGCGCGATCTTCGTCGGGCGCGAGACCGCCGGTTCGTTCACCGAGAAAGAGATCGCGCTGCTCAAGACCTTCGCCGACCAGGCCGTGATCGCGATCCAGAACGCGCGGCTGTTCAATGAGACCAAGGAAGCGCTCGAGCGGCAGACCGCGACCGCGGAGATCCTCGAAGTCATCAGCGAGTCGCCCACCGACGTGCAGCCGGTGTTCGATGCAATCGTGCAGAGTTGCATGCGACTGTTCGGCGGGATGCAGGTGGCGCTGAACATGGCGCACGGCAACGCGATCGATCGCGTCGCCTACTCGGTTGCGCGGGAGGCGGTAGACGCAACGGCTGACGTATTCCCGATGCCGTTGAACGAGGCGTCCATCGCGGGCCGCGCCATGCTGAGGGGAGAACTGGTGCATCTCGAAAACCTGAGCGCCGCGGACTGGATCAGCGAAGGGCCGCGCAGCATTTTCCGTCGCACCGGCTATCGCAGCGCGCTGTGCGCGCCCATGCTGCGCGAGGGCAAAGCGATCGGCGCCATCATTGTTTTCCGGCAAACGACCGGCCGCTTCAAGGACGCGCAGATTGCGCTGCTCAGAACCTTCGCTGACCAGGCGGTCATCGCGATCGAGAACGTGCGCCTGTTCAAGGAGCTGCAGGAACGCACGCAGGCCCTGACCCGGTCCGTCGGCCAGCTCACCGCGCTCGGCGAGGTCAGCCAAGCGCTTAGCTCGACGCTCGACGTCGAGAAGGTGCTGCAGACGATCGCCTCCCGGGCCGTTCAGCTCACCGGACTCGACGGCGCGGCGATCTACGAGTACGACGAGGCTCGGAAGGTGTTCACCCTGCGCGGTGGTGAGAACATCATGCCGGAGCTGGTGGACCTCTATCGCCGCGAGCCGATCCGCTTCGGCGAGAGCGCGGTCGGCGGCGCCGCGGCCAAGCGGGCGCCGGTGCAGATCGCCGATATCGTCGCGCAGGGCTACGAGAGCCGCGCGCGTGATGTGCTCGAGCGCGCCGGCGCGCGCGCGCTGCTCGCCGTGCCGCTGCTGCGCGAAGGCAACATCATCGGCGCGATTGCGGTGATCCGCAACCGCCCCGGCGAATTCGCAGCCGAGGTGATCGACTTGCTGCAGACCTTCGCCACGCAATCGGCGATCGCCATCCAGAACGCGCGCCTGTTCCGCGAGATCGAAGAGAAGGGCCGCCAGCTCGAGGAAGCGAGCCAGCACAAGTCGCACTTCCTCGCCAGCATGAGCCACGAGCTGAGAACGCCGTTGAACGCGATTCTCGGCTTCAACGAGATGATCCTCGGCGAGGTCTACGGCGAGGTGCCGGGCGACATGAAGGAGCCGCTCGAGGACATCCAGACCAGCGGCAAGCACCTGCTGCGCCTGATCAACAACGTGCTCGACCTCGCCAAGATCGAGGCCGGCCGCATGGAGCTCGCGCTCGCCGACTACTCGGTGCAGGACATGGTCGAAAGCGTGCGCGCGACGCTGCGCCCGCTGGCGGAAAGCAAGGGGCTGGAGTTCCTCGTCTCGGTACCGAACGACATGCCGCTCGCCCACGGCGACTCGGGGCGCATGACGCAGTGCCTGATGAACCTCGCCGGAAATTCGCTCAAGTTCACCAAGCAAGGCAATGTGTCGATCGCGGTCGAGCCGCACGGCGAGCTGCTCAGGTTCCGCGTCGCGGACACCGGCATCGGCATCCCGCCCGACAAGATCGACAGCCTGTTCACCGAGTTCAAGCAGACCGACGCCACGATCGCCTCCGAGTACGGCGGCACCGGACTCGGCCTCGCCATCACCAAACAGTTCATCGAGATGCACGGCGGTCGGATCTGGGTGGAGAGCGAGCTCGGCAAGGGCTCGGCCTTCATTTTCGAGATCCCGCTACGCGCCGAAGCAGGAGCCGCCGCATGAGCGCAAAGACCATTCTTTATGTCGAGGACAACGAGGCGAACCGCATGATCGTGCGCGACCTCCTGAAGCGCACCCAGTACCAGCTGATCGAAGCGCACGACGGCGAGGCCGGCGTTGCCACGGCGCTCGAGAAAAAACCCGACCTCATCCTGATGGACATCCAGCTGCCGAAGATCTCGGGCATGGAAGCGATGCGCCGCATCCGCGCCGAGGCCAGCATGGCGGACACGCCGATCATCGCCATCACCTCCTTCGCGCTCTCGGGCGACGAGCAGAAGGCAAAGGAAGCCGGGGCGACGGCCTACCTCGCCAAGCCCTACAGCCCGTTCGATCTTCTGAAGCTGGTGCGCCAATACGCGCCGGATTCATGATCCGATTGGCGCGGAATCGGAAAATCGCCAAGGTGGCCACGAAACGCAAATCGGTTCGCAAAACGCGGCCAGCGGAGCCAGCCGAGGCGCGTGCGTTGCACGCGGCGCTCGACCAGCTCCCGGTCGGCTTCGCGCTGTTCGACGCCGGCGGGCGGCTCACTGCATGGAATGCGCGCCTGTCCGGCTTCAAGCTCTTTCCCAAGCGGCTGCTGAAGAAGGGCACCGCCGTCGGCGCGTTTCGCGCCTACGACAAGGCGCTCAGCCCGCGCGTATCGCGCCCGCGTGAACTCGAGCTGCGCAAAGGCGTCGTGCTGCGCGCCTCGGCGAGCCGTGTGCCACCGGGGCACTTGCTCGTGACCTACGAGGACGTCAGCGCGCAGAGGAACGCAGAGACCGAACGCGGCCATGCGCGCGCCGAGGCGAACGAGGCGCTCGAGCGGCAGACGGCCACCGCCGAAATCCTCAAGGTGATTAGCGAATCGCCGAGCGACGTGCAGCCGGTGTTCGACGCCATCGTGCGGAGCGCCTCACGGATCTTCCAGTGCAACGCCGGCATCAACATCATCGAAGACGAATGGCTCCACCTCAAGGCGATCACCGGGCCCGATGCGACCGAGGCGAGGGTCGCAAAGATGCAGAGGATGTTCCCGTTCCGCGTCGACCGCGACCTTGGTTTCACCGCTGCTGTGTTGCGCTCAGGCTCGATTCGCGAGATCTCCGACACCGAGGCGGCGGACGCTCCGGAGGGGGTGAGGGACCTTGCGCGCGCGGGCGAGTACCGCTCGCTCGTGCTCGCCCCCATGGCGCGCCAAGGCAAATGGATCGGGACCATCGGGCTCACAAACTGGAAACTGGGTTTCCGGCTCGACGGCAAGCAGAAGGCGTTGCTGCAAACCTTTGCCGACCAGGCGGTGATCGCGATCGAGAACGTGCGCCTGTTCAACGAGACGAAAGAGGCACTCGAGCGGCAGACCGCGACCGCTGAAATTCTCAAGGTCATCGCGGGCTCGCCGTCAAACGTCCACCCCGTTTTTGACGCCATCGCGTCGAGCGCGCTTAGGCTGTTCGATGGACTTCACGTAATGGTGGCGCTGGTGCGTGACGAACAGATCGTCCTGGCCGCCGCACAAGGCCCGCCCCAACTCGCCGCGCAGTTGGAGGCCCTGTTGCCTCTCCCGCTCAACCGAGAAAGCCTCACGGGGCGGGCGATCCTGGATCGTAAAGCCATAGGCATTCCGGATATGGAGGCATCCGGCCTGCCCGAGTACGCCCGCAGCCTCGCGCGCAGCGTCGGGATGCGTGGACTCGTCTGCGCACCGATGATTCGCGAAGGCACGGCGATCGGCTCGATCACGCTGGCGCGAGAAAAGCCTGGCGAGTTCAGTCCGAAGCAGATCGCGCTGCTCGAGACCTTCGCCGACCAGGCGGTGATCGCGATCGAGAATGCGCGCCTGTTCAACGAGACCAAGGAATCGCTCGAGCGGCAGACGGCGACGGCAGAAATCCTGAGCGTCATCGCCGGCTCACCCGACGACGTGCAGCCGGTGTTCGACGCCATCGCAGAAAGCGCGGCGCGGCTGTGCGAGGCGGCCGATTGCTCGATCTTCCGCCGGGACGGCGACCGCCTGCTGCTTGCGGCCCACCATGGGCCCATCGCTCCGTCGGGGCAACTCGGCGCGTTCAGCATTTCCCTGAGTCGGGGGTCGGTCGCCGGCACGACGGTTCTGGATGCACGGACGGTTCACGTTGCGGATATTCACACCGCGGCAGACGAATACCCGAACACCGCTGAAGCCACGCGCCCGCTGGGGCTCCGCACCATGCTCAACGTCCCACTGAAGCGCGAGGGCGTCGCGATCGGCGTGATCCAGCTTCCACGCACCGAAGTCCGGCCTTTTACGGATCGGCAGATCGCGCTGCTCGAGACCTTCGCCGACCAGGCGGTGATTGCGATCGAGAATGCGCGCCTGTTCAACGAGACCAAGGAGGCACTCGAGCGACAAACCGCGACGGCGGAGATCCTCAAGATCATCAGCGAATCGCCGACCGACACGCGGCCGGTGTTCTACGGAATCTGCCGCAGCGCCGCGCGCCTGTTCGGCTGTTACGTGGGAATCACGCTCGTCAAGGGAGACCAGATCGACATGGCCGCGATGGCGCGGCCCGACGGGCCTGCCGAGTGGAGTGATCTCGACGGCATCGCGGTGGCGGCGACCCACGCCCGCACGGATGCTGAATTGGCGGAAATTCGCAAAGCGATTCGCGCGTACTATCCGCAGCCGCTCGATCCAGTGCTATCTCCCTTGGCGCGGGCCATCGAGGCGCGCAAGATGCTGGTCTTTCCCGACACCGAAGCATCCGAGGTGCCGGAGCAGGTCAGGAACATATCCCGCGCGGTCGGCTTTCGGGCGTTCACGATCGTCCCCCTGTTTCGCGAGGGCAACGGAATCGGCGCCATCTCGCTCTCGTTTCCCGAACCCGGCAAGGCGCTCGACGATAAGCAGCGCGCCCTGGTGCAGACCTTCGCCGACCAGGCGGTGATCGCGATCGAGAATGTGCGCCTGTTCAACGAGACGAAGGAGGCGCTCGAGCGGCAGACGGCGACCGCGGAAGTGCTGCAGGTCATCAGCAGCTCGGTCGCGGATACCACACCGGTGTTCGACAAGATCATCCGCAGCTGCGAGAAGCTCTTCGGGGTGCGCTGGGCGAACGTCGCGCTCGTTCGCGATGACGGCTTGATAGACCTGGTCCATGACTACGGACGCGACGACCTGGTGGATTGGGAGGTCGAGGTCCGAAAGTTCGTCCACACGCAGTTTCCACGGCCCGTGCACGATTCGATCCACGGATACGCGATTCTCAAGGGAGAGGTGCTGCACTATCCGGACGTCGAGAACGGTCCCGACGTACCGCAGGGCCTGCGCGCGTTCAATGATGTCGCGCGCGCCCGCTTCGCCGCGCTCGGGCGCGAGCGGAACATGTCCTACAACTACTCGGTCATGTACGCGCCGATGTTCTGGGAAGGCAAAGGCATCGGCGCGATCGGCGTGCATCGCGTGCCTCCGGCGCCGTTCGCCGACAAGGACATCCGCCTGCTCAAGACCTTCGCCGACCAGGCCTCGATCGCCATCCAGAACGCGCGTCTTTTCAACGAGACGAAAGAAGCGCTCGAGCGGCAGACGGCGACCGCCGAGATCCTCAAGGTCATCAGCAAGTCGCCGACCGATACGCAACCGGTATTCGACGCCATCGCACGAAGTGCCGCGAGTCTCTTCAACTGCAAAGCGGGAATTTCGGTCCGCGAGGGCGAACTGGTGGATCTGAAGGCCATCGCGGATGGGAACGCGACCAACGAAGAGATGGAGGCGCGCTTCAAAGAAATGAAAAAGACCTTTCCGGTGCCGTTCGATCCCGATCGCAACCTCGTGTCGCGTTCGATCGCCACGGCCTCGAGCATCGAAGTCTTGGATACAGAGGAAGCGGAGAGCGTGTCCCAGATTGTCAGGGAGCTCGGCAGAGCCGGCGATTTCCGATCCATCATCAACGTGCCGCTGATCCGCGAAGGCGTCGGCATCGGCACGATTGCGCTCGCGTTCGAGCAGCCGGGTATGCACCTGAACGATCGCCAGCGCGCCCTGGTGCAGACCTTCGCCGACCAGGCGGTGATCGCGATCGAGAACGTGCGCCTGTTCAACGAGACCAAGGAAGCGCTCGAGCGGCAGACGGCAACATCCGAGATCTTGAGAGTCATCAGCGAGTCTCCGACGGATACGCAGCCGGTATTCGATGCGATCGCCGAGTCTGCACGGAAGCTGTTCAGTGACGCAGAGGTGGGAGTCACGCTCATCCGTGGCGACGCAATTGAGCTCGTCGCGGCCGCGGGAATGTCCCAGACACGCCTGGATGCGCTGCGTGCGAGCTTTCCGCGACCGCTCGATCTCGTTTCGACGGTCAACACAACGGTCGTCGAGGGTCGGTTGATCCACTATCCGGACATGCTCGCTGAGGGTGTTCCCGCCTATACGCGCGACACGGTCACGTCGGTCGGCATCCGCGCGATGCTCGGCGTGCCGTTGTTGCGCGAGGGCAGGTCCATTGGCGGCGTGTTCCTTTCGAGGGCAACGCCTGGCGCATACACCGAACACCAGATCGCCCTGCTCAAGACCTTCGCCGACCAGGCGGTGATCGCGATTGAGAACGTGCGCCTGTTCAACGAGACCAAGGAGGCGCTCGAGCGGCAGACGGCGACCGCGGAGATCCTGAGGGTCATCAGCGGCTCCCCGACCGACGTGCAGCCCGTGTTCGACGCAATCGCGGATAGCGCGGCCCGCCTATTCCGTTGTAGTTGCACGATTCAGATGCTGGACGGTGACAAGCTTGAACTGGCCGGTAGTGCGGGGCCTGCCACAACGTCCGAACGAATGGCGGCAGCACGCAACGTATGGCCATTGCCGTTCGATCCTTCAAAGAACCTTGCGTCACGTGTGATCGCAGATAGACGGATGATCGAAGTGACGGACACCGAAGCGGCCGGATCTCTTCCGATGCTTAGGGACGTCGCGCGACAGGTCCAATTCCGTTCCGTGACGCAAGCGCCTTTGATGCGAGAGGGCCAGGCGATCGGCACGGTCGCCCTTTTTCTGGAAGAGCCCGGGCTCAAGCTAGACGACAAGCAGCGCGCGCTGCTCCGGACATTCGCCGACCAGGCAGTGATCGCGATCGAGAACGTACGCCTGTTCAAGGAGCTGCAGGAGCGCACCGAGGCCCTGACCCAGTCGGTCGGCCAGCTCACGGCCTTGAGCGATGTGAGCCAGGCGATCAGCTCGACCCTCGATCTCGACAAGGTGCTGCCGACGATCGTCTCGCGCGCGGTGCAGCTCACCGGCCTCGACGGTGGCGCGATCTACGAGTACGACGAAGACCGGCAGATGTTCAGCCTGCGCGCCGGAGAAAATGTCCGGCAGGAAATCGTCGAACTGAACCGCAGCGAGCCGATCCGGATCGGCGAGGGTGCGATCGGACGCGCCGCAGAGACACGCCAACCGGTGCAGGTCGCCGACCTTACCGCCGCGCGCCGGCAGACCCGGGCGCGCGACGTGCTCATCCAGACCGGTGCGCGCGCGCTGCTCGCGGTGCCGCTCCTGAGGGAGGGGCATATCCTCGGCGCGCTTGCGGTGACCCGCAACAGTCCCGGGGAATTCGCGCCCGAAGTGATCGAGCTGTTGCAGACCTTCGCCACCCAGTCGGCGATCGCGATCCAGAACGCACGCCTGTTCCGCGAGATCGAGGACAAGAGCCGCCAGCTCGAGGAAGCGAGCCAGCACAAGTCGCAGTTCCTCGCCAGCATGAGCCACGAGCTGAGGACCCCGCTCAACGCGATCCTCGGCTTCAACGAGATGATCCTGGGCGACATCTACGGCGAGGTCTCCGAGGACATGCGCCCGCCGCTCGCGCAGATGCAGTCGAGCGGCAAGCACCTCCTGGGCCTGATCAACAACGTGCTCGACCTGGCGAAGATCGAGGCCAACAAGATGGAGCTCTCGCGCGCCGACTACGCGGTGCAGGACATGGTCGCCATGGTGCGCTCGACCCTGCAGGCGCTGGCCGTTGAGAAGGGGCTCGAATTCGTCGTCGCGGCGCCGGAGGATCTGCCGCTCGCCTACGGCGACGGCGGGCGCCTGTCGCAGTGCCTGATCAATCTCGCCGGCAACGCGATCAAGTTCACCAAGCGGGGCCGTGTCGAGATTGGCGTCGCGCTCGACGGCGAGACGCTGCGCTTCACGGTCGCGGACACCGGCATCGGCATCCCGCCCGACAAGATCGACAGCCTGTTCACCGAGTTCAAGCAGACTGACGCGGCGATCGCCTCCGAGTACGGCGGCACCGGACTCGGGCTTTCCATCACCAAGAAATTCATCGAGATGCACGGCGGGCGGATCTGGGTGGAGAGCGAACTCGGCCAGGGCTCGCGCTTCATCTTCGAGATCCCGCTGCGCATCGCAGCCGGAGCCGCCGCATGAGCGCGAAAGTCA
>Ga0209536_100002046_pt1 | contig 32909 bp, 32 predicted proteins | sample DeeMarSeWOR28_12_FD_187461 | JGI IMG/M metagenome (GOLD analysis project Ga0209536, IMG submission 187461) | Marine sediment microbial communities from White Oak River estuary, North Carolina - WOR-2-8_12 (SPAdes) (version 2) | ecosystem: Environmental > Aquatic > Marine > Intertidal zone >... | reverse complement strand
GTTGAAGGCCTCCATGATGTCGATCTCGCCGGACAGCGGCCATGGTCCGTAGATCGTCGGATCGCTGTGCAGCATCCAGATGGCCGGCCACGTGCCCTGACCGGCGGGCAACCGCGCCTTCACCTCGACCTTTCCGTACTGGAAGTCAAACTTGCCCTTGCTGTTGATCCGCGCCGAAGTGTAGGTGCCGTCGGCTTCCTGTCGTCCCTGGATCGTCAGGACGCCTCCGGAAACGGTGATGTTGTCCTCGGAGTAAACCTGTTTCTCGTTGTTGCCCCAACCGCAGAGATCGGGGCATCCGTCGCCCGTGTCGATGTTCCATTTACTCGTGTCGAGGCTGTCACCGTCGAACTCGTCCTCAAAAACGAGCTGCCACTCGATATCTGGGATCACTAGAGATCCTGAGGGCGTGTCGTCGTCGACGCCGCCGCAGGCGGCGAGGCCGAAAAGCGCCAGCAGGCCGGAGAGCAGAAGCCCCGGATGCGCCGACCTGAGCTGTCTGCCCGGCAGATCGGCACGGCGAGCGTCACGAGAAGAGATGGAGGTGAAGGCGCTTGATGTATGGTAATACACGGGTTTACCTCGAAGATTCAGCGGGTGCGGCCGCGCCGCTGGCGTGTCTTCCACTGGATAAAGAGAGCTGGTTTGTTCGGCCGACGTTGAGCGATGAGTGCTTGTAATTCATTTTCTTGACGGGTCTCCGCCCGCTATGACAACGCTGTCACTAAGCCGCAGGTATAGGCGATCATGACAACGCTGTCAATATTGCACGGCAGCATGGCAGATCCCGGATACGGGAGGCGGCGGCGACCACGCGTCTGTCTGAGGGTGCTTTTCTGCCCGGGCCCACCAGCCCGCGCCGCGCGATTACAGGCTGCCAGGCGACAGCCGCAAAGGGGGCCGCAGGAACGGGGGCCGAGGCCCGGCACGGGCCGAGCATATCGAACTGCACCTGGACAATATTGATTCTGACCCCGTGCGGCGACCGGAATATCCGGCGATCGACGTTGCCGATAATCAGCGGGGAAAGGGTGGTGGCCAGGGGCAGAATCGAACTGCCGACACGCGGATTTTCAGTCCGCTGCTCTACCAACTGAGCTACCTGGCCGCGGTAGGAAGGGGCCGTATTTAAGCCTCCGCGCCCGTCTTTCGTCAAGGTTGTCCGGCTGGCCGTTTTGGAACCACCGTCATCGATTCGTTACCCTAGTACAGTACTTTTCGCCCGGATGACAATGAATTCCTCCTCTGTTCTGGATATGCCCGAACCGGCCGACGCCGGATCGCTGACCGATTTCTACCGCCAGGTCCGGGCGCTTTCGCTCCGACTATGCGAAACCCTGGGGCCTGAAGACATGACCGTCCAGAGCATGCCGGACGCCAGCCCGGTAAAGTGGCATCTGGCCCACGTCACATGGTTTTTCGAGCATTTCATTCTCAAGGACAGGGTCAGCGGATATCGGCCCATCGACGACACATACCACTATCTCTTCAACAGTTATTACTACACGGCCGGGGATATGTATCTGCGGCCGCGGCGAGGCCTGCTCAGCCGTCCGACGGTCGAGGAAGTCGTCAGCTATCGGGGGCACGTGGACGCCCACATGCTTCGCATGATTGAACACGCCGACGAGAACCTCTCCTTCCTGGTCGCGCTGGGCCTGAACCACGAGCAGCAACACCAGGAGCTGCTGTTGACGGATATCAAGCACGCGCTCGCCCAGAACCCGCTCTACCCGGTGTTTCGCGAGGACGCAGCCGCCCCGGGGACGTCGGGGGGACCGCTGGAATGGCAAGGCTTCGCGGGCGGGGTCACGGAAATCGGTCACGAGGGCAACGGGTTCTGCTATGACAACGAGACGCCGTGTCATCGTGTCTGGCTGGAGGACTTCGAAATCGCAACCCGCCCCGTGACCCATGGCGAGTATCTCGAATTTATCCGTGCTGGGGGTTACCGAACGCCTGAGTTCTGGCTCTCCGATGGCTGGACAACCGTTCAGTCCGAGGGCTGGACGGCCCCGCTTTATTGGCTGGATGAGGAACGATGCTTCACGTTGGGCGGTCTCAAGCCCTTAGACATGGACGCACCGGTGACCCACATCAGTTTCTATGAGGCCGACGCATATGCGCGCTGGGCCTCGGCGCGCCTGCCAACGGAGGCCGAGTGGGAAACGGCGGCCCGCGGCCTGGCTGTCGAGGGCAATTTCCTGGAGTCCGGGGCTCTGCAACCCCGCGGTCAGGACGGCGACGGGCTTCGGCAGATGTATGGAGATGTCTGGGAGTGGACCGCCAGCGCCTACGCGCCCTACCCCGGATTTCGGCCCCTCGCCGGATCCCTCGGGGAATACAACGGTAAGTTCATGTCCAGCCAGAGGGTGCTGCGCGGAGGCTCCTGCGCCTCCTCGAGAGATCACGTCCGCGCCACTTACCGTAATTTCTTCTATCCCCATCAACGCTGGCAATTCACCGGCCTCCGATTGGCCAGGGATATCTGATGCACCAGTCTTCTCCCGTGGCGGCGCCCGTGCGCCTGCTCGATCTCCACCCGCCCCGGGGTGACTTCCGTTCCGAAATCCTGGAAGGATTGACGGCCGATCCGAAGTTCATCTCACCCAAGTTTTTCTATGACCGGCGTGGCTCTCAGCTATTCGAGGAAATCACCCGATTGCCCGAGTATTATCCGACCCGGACGGAGCTGGCCATCATGGACGAGCGGATGCCTGAGATTGCCCCGCTCGTGGGCCCGGACGCCTGCGTCATCGAATTCGGGTCAGGCTCCGGACTCAAGACCGCAAAACTTCTCGAGGGCCTGCCGTCGCCGGCCGCCTACGTCCCGGTAGAAATATCGCGTGAACATCTCTTGAGTTCCGCCCAGGCCCTGGCCGACGAGCATCCCGATCTGGAGGTCCTGCCGGTCTGCGCGGACTTTACCCAGGCATTCGAACTGCCGGTGCCTGCGGCCTCACCGGCGAGAAACCTGGTTTATTTCCCGGGGTCCACAATCGGCAACTTCGAGGACAAGGACGCACTTGACCTGCTCGAGGTCATGCACACGGAAGCGGGGCCCGGCGGCGCGCTGCTGATCGGCGTGGACCTGCGCAAGAATCGACAGACGCTGGAGCGCGCCTACAACGATTCCGCCGGGGTGACCGCCCAGTTCAACCTGAACCTGCTGCGGCGGATCAACCGGGAGCTGCATGGTGACTTCGATATCGATAAATTCGAGCACGAAGCCGTGTGGGACGATCGCCAGGGACGTATCGAGATGCGTCTGAACAGCCGGACCGAACAGGTGATCACCCTGGCCGGTGAGCAGATTCAGTTCGCGGAAGGCGAAACCATCGTGACCGAGTACTCCCACAAGTACGAGCCGGAGGAGTTTGCCTCCCTGGCCGCCGAGGCCGGCTTCGACACCGTGCAGGTCTGGTCGGACGATCAGAGCCTGTTCAGCATCCACTACCTGGAGCGCGACTGATTTCGATCTGCCGGAACGCGCACCGGCGATAGGTGCGACCGGGGCTGTCCCGCCGGCGGCGGCACGCTCAACCGGTACCCGGCATCGACCGGAAAGCTATTCCAGTGCCTTCAGGTCGCTCACCAGCATTTGCTTTTCCTCGGCATCCGTGACCTGGTCGGCATAGCGCCAGGCCTCGGCGAGATAGCGCGCCGCCATCTCCCCGTTGCCGGCGGCCTGCTCCGCACGTGCCATGGCCTCGCTTGCGTAGCCGAGATAGAACGGCTCACCGGGCCTCGTTACCTGCCGACAGAGTCGAGCGTATTTCCTGGCGTTGTCGGCCTCGCCGACAAGCGCGAAGACGCGTGATGCCATCCAGTACCCCACCGACAGATTCCTGTCGCTACAGTCGGATCGCTGGCTCCAGTGCCACAGGGAGGCGTGGGCCAGGCGGATCATGCACTCATCGTCGTCAGCAGACCGTTCCGGCTTGTCGATGAGCGCCCAGATCGCGTTGAAGCATCGGGCGGAGAAGTGCCGGTGGGCCTGCTGAATATCGAAACCGGGCTGATCGGACATGTCACCTCTCCGGGTTGATTGAAACAACTACGCCAGTCGCAGAGAAATCAGCCTTCGCGGCATCGATTCACTTCTCGACCGAGCGCCTTCACAGGCGCCCGGCCAGCGCCCGAGTCAATTCGGCGGCCGGAATCTCCCGGCATCCGCTGGCGTTCTGCCCGGACCAAAGGGGCGAGAAGTCGGCAGATCCCCGGGCTTCCGCCCGCTGACGCAGGGCGGAGATGGCGGCGGCCGCCAGCGGGAACTCTGGCGCCGTCCCGCTGATCGGGCCGATCTCGCGGATGACCCGGTTGACGATCCCGCGAGCAGGCCGACCCGAGAAGAGGTTGGTCACGGCGGTATGCCGGGCCGCGTCGCTCTTCAATGCTGCCCGATGGAGGGAAGTCGTCTTCGTCTCGGGGCACAGAAGATAGGCAGTGCCGACCTGCACGGCTGTCGCCCCCAGCGACAGCGCAGCGGCCACGACCTGGGCGTCGGCGATTCCGCCGGCGGCAATGACCGGCACGGTCACGTGCCTGACGATCTGGGGAACCAGCGCCAGTGTGCCCATCTGGGTGGTCAGATCCATCGAAAGAAACATGCCGCGGTGACCCCCTGCCTCCAGTCCCTGGGCGATGATGCCGTCGGCGCCTTGTGTCTCGAGCCAGCGGGCCTCTTCTACGGTCGTCGCCGACGCCAGGACCGTTGCGCCCCATGCCTTGACGCGCGCCACCAGATCACTGCCAGGCAGCCCGAAATGAAAGCTCACGATAGGCGGCCGGAACTCCTCCAGAACGTCCGCCATCTCGTGGCCGAATGGCACCCGAGCCGGTCCGGCTGGAATGTCCTCGATGCTGATTCCGTACTCGTCGAGATAGGGCTCGAGCAGCTTACGCCATCTGGATTCGCGTTCCGGGTCCGGCTTGGGAGCCTTGTGGCAGAAAAAGTTGACGTTGACCGGCCTGTCCGTCGCTGATCGCATCGCGGCGAGTTCCGCTCTCAGCGTCTCGGTATCGAGCATGGCGCACGGGAGCGACCCCAAACCGCCTGCCGAGGACACCGCCAGGGCCAGGGCGCTGTCCTGCACCCCCGCCATGGGCGCCTGTATCAGGGGCAGTTCTGTCCCCAGGAATTCTTCATGACTCACGCCGGCCATCTGATCCCCGCCTCCCCCCGTGCTTTGTCGTGCGCCCCGCCGCGCAAAAATGTTCGGTGCGACCGACCCCTGATTAGGGCCGGCAATGGGTAACCGGCGCCGCCCGCTCCCCCGGGGCAGGCCTTCGTTATCGGGACGCCGAAACGCAGGCGCCCTGGCATATCAGCTCTCTGTACGCCGCGGTCGGTCAGATGTGCCCCATCTCCTTGAGCAGGTCCTCGTGGGTTCGGCTGCGGTTCACGTCGGGATCCGTCATCGAAGGCGTCGCCTCAATCGACCTGATGTAGTCGTCCGGAAAGCCATGATAGCGCGCGCCCGCCAGAACGAGTTCCTTGTACCAGTGATAAGGAACGAGCCGGGGATCGATATGGGTCGATCGCGCAACGTAGATGTATGGCACGCGGCCCTCATCTTTCAGCGGATAATCCGCACGCGCCTCCCGGTAGCCGTTGCCTTCCGCCATATCGAGTCGCCGCTTGTGTCGAGCGTGAAACTCGTACAGGACGCCGTAGGCCCTGCAGCCAGGGGGCTGCTGCGTATACACATGACATTTGGCCGAGCCGTCAACGCTTCGCTTGTGAAACGCAAGCTTGTGTCCGGGCAACTCGACAACATCGACCGGCCGGGCGGTCGGCACCCGCGCGGTCAGCCGCTGCGGGTGGAGATTCGAGCCATAGGCAATGTAATGAACCGTAGCCATGGATTGTTGGAGGCCCAGCAGGCGAGGACAGTTTGCCGTGTGCGTCCGCGGTACCGGGCGACACCTCCTGGATCAGACGGGGTGAAGACGTCGCGTATGACCATCAGACTATCGGGGAAGCAGGCAGCCGTCATCGGGCTGCTATTTTCCCGGCTTATACGAGTCCCTCTGCGCCGCCTTCCGTCGTCGTTCACCGATCCGGCTTTTCTTCTCCCGGCGGGTTCCCCGACCGTCCTTTTGAATCCTTCTGGCCTGGCCCCTTGTAATCGCCGATGACCCCTTTGAGGGGACAAACCGAGAATACCGGGCATTTCTTGCAGCCGCTTGCGAGTGCTACTGGGCATAGTGTCATTGTCGATTCCCCCTGATCGGCCGTCCGGCACAGCCACCTGCGCCTCGCCTAGAGTACTGCATGATCGCGCGCCGGGCCTCATCGGGCGCTGACAATCCGGGATTGGGGTCGATTCAGCCGGCAGCCGTATCCGGCCATACGCCGTTCACTCCGCCGGACCGGATCGAACAGCGGGGCTGTTCACGGCCTCTTCTTGCATCGCATTTCCGGTGCCCCATAGCCCCAGGTAATCAACGCCTCCCCCTGATGTTCCCAGAAGCTCTCGTTGCGGCCCTGATACCTGGATCCGCTGCCGCTCTGCTGCAGGTACATCAACGAAACACTGTCACCGCGTTCGGCGATGAGCGTCGGAGGTTCCGTCTGGAAGAACATGACGATAACCTCGTTCACCGGATCGCCGTCGCAAACATAGGTGAAGGGATCGGTGCCCGGCACCAATCGGTAGCGGGCTTGCAATTCGGCGATGCGGCGTCGGTATGCGTCCTCCACACACTGGCGCCTGTCATCGCTCTTCCAACATTCGTCGCGTCCCTTGATCCAACCGCGTTGTTCCGCCTTCAGCACCGGTGGATGCTCGTTGGTTGCCTTCCTCGCGGCCGCCGCATAGACGTCAGACAACTGGCGATCCAGCCCGGACAGGGCGGCATCCTCGCAGATCAGCTTCTCGATACTGCCTTCGAGCACCTGTCCGCAGTCGTACGACGGCCCTTGCGCGGCGTTGCCGACTGCAAGGCCTGTGCATCCCAGGACCAGGACCGTAAATCTTGAAAGACATCTATTTCTGAAACGATCGGCATTCATCCGGTTGCCTCCCTCAGATCCTGATGAAATAGGGCGTTACGACAAGCAGGACGCCGATGGCGACCAGCAGATATGTGTTGGCGACGAAGTAAGGAAAAGTCATCAGGGCCACGCCGCAGACCAGCGGGACGACCGCCCGCTGCTTCCTGCCGTACACGAGGAAACCCAGCCCTAACGCCCCGAAAAACATCGCCCAGATAAGCCACCACTCATTCATGCCAGCCTCGCCTGCCGCGCAGGGCTGCGCCGTGGGAATGCACTGTCATCCATGATTCCATCGAGTCGGCTACTGTGCATCTGGGATCTCTGTGCCTGTTTATTCGTTCACGGCCATGCCTTCACCGCGCGAGCTTCTCGTTGCCGCGCTTGAAGTTCCCGGTGACTTTTGCCATCGCCAACTGCCGACCCTCAGCACCCAGGGTGGCGACAGTCGAGATGAAAGAGGCCGCCCGTCTGCCTGTGAGCACCGCAGCACAACGGCCACGCCAGCAAATGAATACGGTTCCGTCTCTGGATACGCGGTACGAGAAAGGGGCGTCCACGAGACCACCTCGCTGTTTACCGCTCCGCGAAGCATCCATATCGCCCCTCACTGTTCGGAGAAAAAGTCGCCGATCCTGTCGGCCAGGTCGCGCAGGCTTTCCACAGTGACGGTCGGCTCTATTTCCCATGGATCGAAAACGGCCTCTGGCAAACGCCTGACCCAGGCGGCACGCATACCCATCGAGATGGCGCCGATGACATCGAAGGGATTACCGGAGATGAGCCACGCCTCGGCGCCGGCGGCGTGCGCCTTCCTCAGGAAGTGGGCATAGACAGCGGGACTGGGTTTGAATGACTTCAGGTCGTCGGTGCTGACCACGCCCTGAAAGAAATTGCGAATACCGGCCGTTTTCAGAAGGGTTTCCACGGCCTCTTCGCTGCCGTTGGAAAAGGCGTACATCCGGTAACCTGCCAACGCCAGACGACTCAGCGCATCCTGCACGTCGTCGAACGGCGGGAGCACCCGGTAGGCCTCGAGCAACTGTCGCCGTTGTTCTTCGGTGAGGGGAAGCTTGTAGAGGCTGCAGGTGTAATCGAGGGCATGCCTCGTGCAGACGGCGAAATTCTCGTAGTTCTGCATCAGCCCGCGGCGGAAGGCGTATTCGAGCTGCTTGTCTCTCCAGACGCGGGCAAACTCGGTCGCCTTGTCGGCCACGACTTCCTGCAGCTTGGCCGTGACGCCCTGGGTATCGATCAGCGTTCCGTAGACATCAAACGCGAGCGTGAGGGTCACTGAACATTCCTGGGCCGGTGCGGCGTCGGGCTAAGCCTGGGGGACATAGCCCTCGGGCCGGGTGGATCCGTCTCCGAAGAAGAATCTCTCCATTTCTTCCTCTATGAATTTCCTGGCCTTGGGTTCGATGGGCGTGAGGCGATATTCGTTGATGATCATCGTCTGGTGAGCCAGCCATTGTTGCCAGGCCTGGCGGGAGACATTCTCGTAGATACGCTGGCCAAGTTCTCCCGGGTAGGGGGCGTAGTCGAGACCCTCAGCCTCGATGCCCAGCAGCACACACTTCACGATCCGGCTCATCCCGCTCTCCTAATACTGTTTCGCTGGCGAATTCCCCGGCAACAGCGCCGAGCAGACGCTCGACCACCGCGGCCAGTCCGATGCGAGCCGGGGACTGGGGGTTATACCAGAGCCAGTCAACATCCTCCATGATCGACGTGGATCGTCTCTCCAGGTCGATCCGGTGGGGGGTGATGACAAGTTCGAAATGGGTAAAGCCATGCCGAACGGGGGGCCAGGTTTCGAACCGCGCGGAACGAGCGCCCATCTGCGCCATGGCCCAGGCCTCGGGCGTATGCGCCGACCCCAGTTCCGGAAAGGACCAGAGTCCGCCCCAGATGCCCGCCTCGGGGCGACGCTGCAACAGAACGTGCCCCGCGGGATCGGTCACCAGCAGCATGGCGATCTTGCGCACCGGCCGGTTTCTCCGCGGCCTCGGCACGGGAAGTTCCCGCTGTCGACCTGAGGCTCGCGCCACGCAGTCTTCGGCCAGCGGACACCGGTGGCAAGCCGGATTGGCGCGGCGGCAGACGGTGGCACCCAGATCCATCATCGCCTGGGTATATTCGGTCACCCGGTCCTGTGGCGTGAGTGATACCGCAAGATCCCAAAGCCGTTTCTCCGTAGCCGCCTCCCCCGGCCATTGTTCGATACCGCGGTGCCTGCACAGCACCCGCTTCACGTTACCGTCCAGGATCGCGTGCCGCTGATCCAGCGAAAGTGCCAGGATGGCACCGGCAGTGGATCGACCAATTCCGGGCAAAGCCACTACGTCTTCGAAACACTCGGGAAATCGCCCCTGATGCTGCTCGCATATCATGCGGGCAGCAGAATGGAGATTACGCGCCCGAGCGTAGTAGCCAAGACCGGACCAAAGGTGCAGCACCTCGTCCACGTCGGCGGCGGCCAGATCCTCCACCGAGGGAAACCGGTCCACAAAGCGCTGGAAATAAGGAATGACCGTGGCCACCTGGGTCTGCTGAAGCATGATTTCCGAGACCCACACTCGATACGGCGATGGATCCCGCTGCCACGGCAGATCGTGGCGCCCGCACTGCCGGAACCAGTCGAGCACCCGGGGAGCAAAGCCCCCGCTCACGGCGCCCCGAGCCACGGCTGGCCGCCGCCGACGGACCGATCCCGGGCCAGGGCCTCGACGCGGGCGATCATGTCCTCGGTGGTATTGCGAAACGAGAGACTCATCAGGCCGGTCCCGAGCAGAGGTGGCACCCAGAAGTCAGGCTCCATTGCGCTATCGTACTGCAGGCGGGTTCCCATGCCCTCCGCCAGCAGCCGCCAGTGGACTGTCCCGGATTTGAGGTCGCTGTCCTCGGGAATGATCTCCGCGGTCAGCTCGGTGGGCGGGATCTCCGTCACCCGCTCGACACGGCGGAGTGACTTGCAGAAGATGGCGGCCACGCAGCCCCTGACCAGCGTGTAGACCTCCGTCGTCCGAGCGTCGATTCGTCGCAGCACCCGGCTTTCCCGGACCCGCCGATGCAGGTCCTGGATGTGGGGATAATCGGTGATGACCGAGAAAACAGCCGCCGGCGGCGCCTCCAGATAGGCCTCGAGCGAAAGCGTGTATACGTTGTCCTGATGGATCACCTCCACCCGGCTCACCTCCGCGCCCATGGCTGCGGCGCTGGTCAACAGACTGGCGGTCACCACCAGCCCAAGCATCACGCGGGCATTGACTGTCGACACACTCAGGAGGGTTTCACCGCGATATCGTCCGGGACCGGTCTGCCGGAGGCCAGTGCCTCCAGACGCCTGGCTGCCCGGATCCCGCGCGAACGCAGGGCGGCTTTGATGATCAAGGGGCCGATGACAGGTGGAATCCAGAACTGGGGCTCCATTTCGAGTTCGTACCGGACCAGCGTGCCTCCTGGCACCTCGCTGAGGTCCCAGATGGCGCGCCCGAAATGCAGATCGCTCCGGTCCGGATCGACGGTCGCAACGATCCTGCTGGATGGCACCACGTCGAGAATCTCCACGAGACGGACGTCCCGGCAGAAGAACAGCACGCACCCCTTCATATGCAGGAACACCACGCCCTGCCCAGCCTGAATCGGCTCCAGCACGCGTCCCTCGACAAACACGCTCGATAATTGCGGGAAGCCCTCGTAGTCAGTCAGAACGTCGTACACGCCCTTCCCGGGCGCTTCCAGGTAGACGTCGGACAAGACCCGGTAACGATCTCCATCCTTGATGAACTCCAGCGACCGAAACTCGGCCGCGCCGGCCGCCGCCGGCAGCACGAGCAGCAATACCCCCAGGCGAGTCATCCGCCCAACAGCTTCTTGAGCGCCTTGACGGCATCCTCTTCCGGCGTGGTCTCCTGCTTTTCTTCCTGCGGAGCCTGCTGCTCCGCGGGCCCGGTGTCGGGCTGCCCGCCGGAGCTGTCGGCCGGCACCTCTTCCTCCTTCTTCTTGCCGATGCCCAGCTTGTCCAGGATCAGTCCCTCGACCTCGGAGGCGATGATGGCGGAGACGTCTGCGCTGACGTCAGGATCGTTCAGATTGCCGCTGATACGGACGGGGACGCTTTTGCCAGCCAGCTTGCCGAGACCCGCATCCACGGCCGCCTGGCCCCTGGGCACCTCCGCCTTGAGCCGATAGTCCAGCACCTGGGTCGCCAGGTTCACAGAACCGGCCCCGGTGACGTTCAGGTTGGGCAGCACGGCCCGCAGATCGTCACTTCGTACGACGCCTTTCTCGACCTTTGCGGAGCCTCTGAAATCCTCGAAGATGGTATCCGGAGAGGCGGCTTTCGGAGGTCCTTTCCGATCGAACAGGGCCACGGCCGTCTGCAGGGCGTGAGTGATATTGAAGCCTCGGATCACCCCGTCCACCAGCTCGAAATTCATGTCCCCGTTCAACGCGGAAAGCATTTCGTCCGAAGTCCGGCCCGCCGTGTCCAGGTTCAAGGCAAACTGCGCCTTGCCGGTCAACCTGTTCGTTTCTGCCAGATCCTCCAGCAGTGATCCTGCCTGAACGCCGTCCAGCGACTGCTTGAACTCGAGCCGGGGTACCTCACCGGTGCCGTCCAGCGTGAAGCGGCCGCTGACCTTGCCGCCATACAGCGCGGCGCCCAGAGGCTCCACGACCAGCCGGCCATTCTTTACCACGGCCTTCGCGTTGACACCGGTCAGGGTGAGCCCGGAGACCTTGAGCCGGCCGATATCCAGCGCCGCCTCCGCATCGAGCTTTTTCAGATCCGAAGTGTCGATTTCCCCGGCACCCTCTGTCTCCGCCGCTGCAGTTTCGCCTTCCGGCGGCAGATAGCGATCGACGTCGATCTGATCTACCTTCAGATTGGCGCGCACGACAGCGGGTTCGCCGTCGACAGCGGAGAATTCGCCGCTCATCGAGGTGTCATCGAGACGGGCCTTCAGGCCGGACAGGGTCACCCTGTCTTTCGATATTCGAAAACCGCCCGTCAGAGACGCCAGCGTCATGGCCTCCGGGTCCGTGGTCACTGGCGCCGGCATGCCCAGGGTCTCCAGGATCCGACGTGGAGAAAACTCGCCGGTGTCCAGGCTGCCCTGTATGTCCGGTGCGTCCACGACCTTCTGGCCGCGGGCGGACGCCTTGAGGGACAGATCGGCGAGATCGGCGGTAAACCCGTCCAGCGTCATGGCCTGAGTCTTGGTGTTGACGCTGAATCCGTCCATCGCGATCCGGCCGGACTGCTTGCCTCCCGGCACGTTCTCGCCCTCAAAACCCAGATCAGCCCGGAAACCGGTCAGCCCGATGGTACCGTCCTTGGCGATACTGGCCTGCCCGTCCAGGGTGGTGGTGAAATTCACGACCGGCTTGCCGTAGCTGCCGTCGATTTTGCCTGTCAGCGGTGTCGCCGTACCGGGCTTCAACGTGCCCAGCGTCAGTTCATCGATTCGGGCTTCGGCGGGACCCCCTTCCCCCTGATCCAAGGCGAAACGGGCCTTCTTCAGCGTCAGACCCTCGACTTCCAGGGCATCGGGATCGGCCACCATACCGCCTGTGACAAGCTCGCCCAGCTCCAGCTCGAACCCGCCCTCGCCGGCGCTGATCACACGGACCTGACGCGCATCGGTCTTGCCGAGCACCGGGGCACCGGGACCGGCTCGCAGACTGGCCGCATCGACCCGCTCCGCCTTCAGGGTGTAGCGGGCACCGGCCTCGTCCTCGTAATTGACGTCGGCCGCCGACAGGAGGAGCTTGTCCAGCAGCGGCGCCTCGGCGTCGCCGACGAGTCGATCCACAGAAAACTGGCCGACACTGCCCTTGGCGGATCCGGCCTTGCCGCCCTTGTAGTCGAACGTGGAGGTTTCAACGGCGACGGACTCGAGCACCGGTTTGTCCGGATCGCCCGCGAGCCGGGCCGCCGACAGGATCTTCAGGCTGGCCACCAGCAGCGTGCCCTTCCCATCGTCGTAATCGACGTCGGCCTCCTCGATCAGGAGGCCCTCCACCTGGGGTGCCGCCTCCGGGCCCGTCGCTCGATCGAGCGTGAGGCTGCCCAGGGATCCCCGGAAGCTGCCGGCCTTGCCGCCGCTGAGCTGGGCACTGACCTTCTGTAGGCGGACGCCGCCCAGGACGGGCGTCTCCGGGTCCGCGGAAATCTCGTCAACGACCAGAGCACCGATGGATGCCTTGAGGGCACCGATTTCGCGATCCTCATAATCCACAGCTGCGTCGGTGACCATGGCCCCGTCGATGGCGTACGCCTCGCCGTCGCCGTAGATGCGGCCGGTGGCGAATTCGCCGAGACCCGCCTCGAGGCGGGCACCCTCGACGTCGTCAACGAATTTCACCCGGGCATCCCGCAGCCGGATGCCACCGATCTCGCTCATGCCGAAAGTCGGGCTGTCCGTCGCCGGGGCAGGTTCCGCCGTCGCCTCCTCCGGACCGGTCAGATCATCCCAGTTGCTGCCCGAGGATCCGCGGTACAGGTTGATCCGGGCACCGTCGAGGGTGATCTCGCTGACCTCCAGCCGACGGCTGAGGAGCGGTATTAACCTGACGCCCACTGACGCACCTTCGATGGCCAGCATGGGTTCGTCGCCCAGTCCGGGCGCGTTGCTGAGGCTGGCTCGGCCCACCTTCACCCCCAGCCACGGCACGACGGAAAGGCTCAGGTCGCCCTCGATGATCAGCTCCCGACCGGTCTGTTTTTTGACGGCCTGGCCAATGTCGTCCCGGAAATCGTTGGGATCCACCAGCAGCGGCAGGACGATGGCCGCGATGATGATCAGCGTGAAAACGACGCCTATCAACCAGAAGAGGATCTTCAGTACGGGCTTCATTGAGGGTGCCTCGGAATTCGGCGCTGGCTCAGCAGCGGGGGGCGGGCCAAGGGGCCCGGTGACTTAGACCCGATATTATAGGGAGAGGTTCGTGATCGGTCAGCGGGCGGCGACCAGGCTGGCAAACCCGCACTGGAGATCGTCGCCGACAGGCCGGCAGTCGTCCGGCCAGCCATATTGCTTCCAGTAACTCATCAGGCCAAGCGCCTCCGCGAGATCGGCGAATCCGGGCAGCCGTCGCATTGGCGCCGCTTCGGGCACCCAGAGGAAACCCGGCTCGATCCGATCCGGGTATTTCAAGGCCAGCTCCAGGGCCTTCTGCGGCCGGCCCGCCAAAATATTGAGCTGGAACCAGGCCTCCTCCGGGATTTTGTCGGCATCCCGGGCGATCAGTTTGTCCACCTCCGCCCAGGCCCCCGGATCGTCGCGGACCCTGATTATGGCCTCGATAAGGTCCTCTGACATCAAGATCTCCCCATCGGGACCTTTCGCCTCCCTCAGCATCGCACGAAGCTGCTCACTGTCTCCGCTTCGTATGGCTGCCATGCTGGTGACCAGGTCCCCGGCACTGGAGGTCGATTCGAAACCCAGGTCCAGGGCAACCTGCCAGAACCGCAGCGCTTTTTCATCGTAGCCCAGGAGCGTGAAAGTGTGTGCCATGTTCAGGTTGACGATGGGAGAGGCCGGATCCACGTCCAGCGCCAGCTGGGCCTCCTCCAGCGACTTTTCCAGCCGGCCGACCGCCCTCAGCAGCAGCGAGTACCACTGATGGCTGGTGGGATCGTTGGGGTCCAGCGACGTGGCAAAGAAAAAGCCTGCCTCGGCGTCCGCCCAGCGCTTCTGGGCCACCGCGATCTCAGCCAGAACCGAATGTGCCTCGGCCAGATTGGGATCCCGGGCCAGGGCCTGCTGGGCAGCGTCCATGGCCTGGGCCAGGTGCGCTTCCGGTTCTTCACCGGCATACCCCGGCAGCACCACGTAGGCCGCCGCGAGCCCGGAATAGGCGCGAGCGAACTCCGGATCCAGCTCCAGGGCCTGTTGAAGCAACTCGATGCTGCGTCGAATGGCGTTTTCCCCCCGCCGCTTCCACTGGTGCCGGGCCTGCAGATAAAGCTGGTAGGCATCGAGATTCTCGGTCGGCGGGGCTGCACGCACGGTGACCGGTGCCGCCTCGGGGGTGCCCAGCGTGACCTTGAGTGCCTTGACGATCTCGGCGGAGATTTCGTCCTGTACGACAAAAATATCCTTGAGTTCACGATCGTAGGTATCGGACCACAGGTGATAGCCCGTTTCCGCGTCAATAAGCTGGGCCGTGATCCGCACCCGCTCGCCCGACCGCCGGACGCTGCCCTCAAGAACCGTGTCCACGCCAAGCTGGCGCGCCACTTCTCTCACGTCGACGTTCCTGTCTTTGTAGGCGAACGAAGAGGTCCGGGAGGCCACACGCAGGTCGGGGACCCGGGCAAGAAGGTTGAGCAGTTCCTCGGACATGCCGTCGCTGAAGTAGTCGTTGGCCGCATCCTCGCTGAGATTGGCGAAGGGCAGCACGGCGATGGAGTCGTGTACGGCCCCCGGCTCATCCGCGCCATCCCCGCCGCCTTTGGGCAATAACAGATAACCGAGAGCGCCCATTGCGATGGCCAGCAAACCCAGATAGGCGACGCGCTCCAGGTGAGGCATGCCCCTGGCCCGGTCGGTCAGTGGGGCGGTGCGCTCGATGCCTTGTGGCCCGATATCGAACACCCAGGCGAAGATCATGGCGATGGGGAACCCGAGGAGCAGCAGCGCCACCACGAACGTGACGGTCCATTCGGGCAACTGCAGGGCGGGGAATACGACATCGGCGACCTCGGTCAGCACCCAGGCCACGACGCCATAAATGCCGGCGACGCGAAATACGCGCCGGCGACTCAGCTCATGCAGGAGAATGCGCACAGTCACCCTCCCCCGACGAGGGGATCATTCGCCGCGTAGCGTAACCCCGCCGTTGAGGGTCTTGATGCGGACTCGGGCTTTGCCTTCCCCATGGGTAAACCGGAGGTTCCTCCCCGGCGCATACTTGCTGGCGCGCACAGGGTCAGGTCCAAAAGAGTTGTCGATCGACCCGTTGAAGGTCTCGATGTCAAAATAAGCGTCAACGTCTCCCAGTATATCCAGCCGGAGATCGCCATTGATAGCTTCCATGTCGAATAGGGCATCTGACCCCAATCCTGTCTGCAGGTCGATATCGCCGTTGGTTGTCCGCAGTCTGGCCCGGTCCAGCGCCTTGCTCTTGATGTCCAGGTTGCCGGTCACGGACTGCACCACCAACTCCCCGCGAATATTTTCCACCCGACCGTCGCCACTGACCGTGGTCAGCGTGAGCAGAGCGGGGCTGTCGTGACCGCGGATCCGGAGATCGCCGCTCACGGTCTTCGTTTCGACATCCTCTTCGAAGACTTCAGCGAAAATCTCGCCGCTCACGGACTGGATGCGCAGCGCGCCCTTGACGCCTTCCACCGTGATGTCCGCGGACACGCCCGTCACCGTAACGCGGCTTTCCTCGGGGACCATGACGTACAGATCCGACGATTCGACTTTTCGCGAACGGCTCGGCACTTCGACCTTGATCAGGGTCCGTCTGCCATCACGCTCGAAGACCAGGCGCTCGCTGCCATCGCCCAGCCGACCAGAAATCTGGACCTGCTCCTTGTTCCAGCCGGTGACCTTGATCTCGCCTGAGACATTGGATACCTCGACTTCACCGCGCGGATGGGCATCGGCGATCTCATCGATGGCCGTTCCTGACCATGCAGGAGCAGCGGTCAATGTCAGCAGGGTGGACACAATAAGCACTCTCATATCTCTTTCCTCGTCGGCAGGCTGCGAGCCATCCGATTAACTTCCATCAGGACCGTCAGCTCATCCTGGTACGCCGCCATTAAGAGCTGCTGGAGCAGCACATTCCCTGGATCATCAGCGAGGGCGCCGTTGATCTCCGTCAGCGCCTGGCGTATCTGGGCCAGGTTTTTCTCGATCACTTCCCGAGTTTCCGGCGGCAGCGTCTCGAGCTGCGTGTCCAGATCCTGCGAGAGTTGTTGCCGGGCCTTCTCGTACTTCGGGCCCAGCACGTAATCCGGCCCGAAGGTGGCAGTGCCGTTCAGGGCCCGTGCAGGCCGGGCGATACCGGCGGGCGTCTGGACCCGACTGACCGGGACGCTCTCAGTCCGGTCCGTCACCCACAGGGTAATCAGCGAGGACACCGTCACCAATGCCACGGCCGCCGCGACGGCACCGGCCAGATGCCAGCCCCGCCAGGTCGTTCGCGGCCGGTTTTCCGTCTCCAGACGGGCGGCGATGCCGGGCCACAGATCCCGCTCGGGGGCGATCTCTCGGGGCAGACGGGACGCCGCTTCCACCCAGGGATCACCCGGGTCGGCACCATTCTGTCCGCTGTCTTTCTTCATGCGTCCAGCCTCTCCGCAAGCAGCCGCCGGGCCCTGTGCAGCTGTGCCTTACAGGTTCCGACAGCGACGCCGAGCATTTCGGCCGTCTCCTCGTGGCTGTATCCGTGCACTGCATAGAGCACGAACACGTTCCGCGCACCCTCGGGCAGACCGCGTATCACGCTCTCCAGGTCCATCTGAAGACCCCCGTTCCGGGGCCGCCTGGACCTGTCCGGGTCCTCGGTGCGCTCCTCGACGATCTCGAGAAAGTCCGGATGCCGGGCATCTTTCCGCTGCATCGTGAGAACCTGGTTGACGGCGATTCGGTGCAGCCAGGTGCCAAAGGCGCTGCGCCCCTGAAAAGACCCGAGCCGCCGCCAGGCCTGTACAAAAGTCTCCTGGACGCAGTCCTCTGCTCTGCTCCGATCGCTCGTCATTCTGAGGCACAAGGCGTAAATCCTTCCTTCGTGGCGGCGGTACAGGGCCTCGAACGCGGTCGTGTCGCCTCTCGCCGCTGTTCTCACCAGCAGCGATTCCGACACCTCCGGAACCGATTCCTCGGTCATACGGAGCGCTTCCGCTGTCGCCATGCGACCGTTCCATGATCCATACCGGACCGTTTCAATGTGTTCCTGACTCCATAGACGTTTGTATTCGAACGAGGGTTTAAATCCGGCATCGATTCTCCGGCATGTGCCTCGACGCCGGAACCCGGCTAATATGTCAAACCGGGCAGGCCGGGAAGGACTCATCAGTGAATCAAGACTATCAGGTACTCCTGGTCACCGAGAATGATCAGGACGCCCGATTTCTGGAGCAATCGTTACAAACGGACTCCCGTGCGAACTTCATTACCCTGCGGGCCTCGGATATGGAGCAGGCGCGGAAGTATCTCGCGACGCGCCCCATCGATGCAGTGGTGCTCGACTGCGGCCAGCCCGACGTCGACAGCATTCAGTCCTGCATCCAGATTCTGAGTACTGACTCTAACCTGCCGGTGATTGCCCTGGTGGCAGACGGCGATGAAAACAGTACCCGCAAATGGCTTGCTGCGGGCGCCCAGGACGTGCTGCCCAAAAGTGACTGTCAGGGGGGGCACCTGGGCCGGACGATACGGTACGCGCTGGGACGCTCCGCCGCCATGCGGGACCTGGCTGCCTCGGAATCCCTCATGCAGTCGATCCTGCAAAACGTCACCGAGGGCGTGATCGTCGCGGGGCGGGACGAGAAACTGCTGCTCGTCAATCCGGCGGCCAGGGACCTGCTGGGGATTGGCTCCGCCGCCGGCCTGCCGACGGACATCTTCGGCATGTACGAGCCGGACACGGTCACCAGGATCCGTGACCGGGAGCGGCCGATGGCTCGGGCCATCCGTGGCGAAACCATCACCGATCTGGAAATATTCCATCGCAATCCTCAGGCGCCCGAGGGACGCTTCCTGAGCGTCAACGCTCGGCCAATGAAAGACGCCGTGGGCAACATCACCGGCGGCATCGTCTCGTTCCGCGACGTGACCAGCCGCAAACGCGTCGAGGACGAACTGACCCATCTTTCCCTCCATGACGGCCTGACCGGCATTCCCAATCGGGCGTTCTTCCTGGAAAACCTGCGAAAGGCCGTGGCCAGAGGCCGACGCGCGGGTCGTCGCCTGGCCGTGTTGCTGATGGACGTGGATCGATTCAAGCAGATCAACGACCGCCTGGGGCACGAGTTCGGCGACGCCCTGTTGTGTGACGTCGCCCGGCGGCTGACGGACGGCTTGCGGGCGGGTGACTTCGTCGCGCGTCTCGGGGGGGACGAGTTCGTCATCCTCTTCGAGAATCTCGGCCACGACGAACATGCGGCCGGACTGGCCGACAAGATCAATGAGGTGCTTGCGCCGGTTTTCCGACTCGAAGGACAGGAAGTGTCGGTCACGGTCAGCATCGGAATATCGACCTTCCCCGAGTGCGGGGATGACGCCGCGAGCCTGATGAAGACAGCGGACGTGGCCATGTATCGTGCCAAGGAGAGCGGCCGCAACACTTACCATTTTTACTCCCGCTCGGTTCATGCAGAAATGTCACGCCGGTCGCAGCTCGAAGCCGATCTTCGGGACGCCATCCGCAACGATGAATTCTCGTTGGAGTATCAGCCCATCGCGGATCTTCGAAGCGGCGAGATCACCGCCATAGAGGCGCTGATTCGATGGCACCATGCCGACCACGGACTGGTGCGGCCGCTGGAATTCATACCGATCCTGGAGGCAACCGGGATGATGAACCGGGTTGGCGAGTGGGTTCTGGCCAGCGCCTGCGACCAGCTGAAAGAATGGCAGAGACGGCTGGACCGGTCCGACCTCGGCATCAGCGTCAACATCTCGTCTCAGCAGTTGATGCACCGGAGGATCCTGGATGTGGTGGATCGGGTGCTGACCAATGCCGGCATCGCCCCGGAGATGCTTACCTTCGAAATCGTCGAAGGGGCCGTCCTGGAAAATCCGCGAGCGGTGCGGGATCACCTTCATGCCCTGACCAGGACCGGCGTCAAGGTCGCCATTGATAATTTCGGGACCGGCTACGCGTCGCTGCAGGCAATCAGACAGCTTCCCATCAGCTCGATAAAGGTGGACCGGAGCCTGATCATGAGCCTGCCCACGGATCCCGAGGACGTTGCCGTGGTCGATGCGATTCTTCGTTTCGCTGAGGATCTCGATCTGTCGGTTGTCGCCGAGGGCCTGGAGGTCAAAGAACAGCTGGACTTTCTGGCCGAGCGTGGCTGCACGCTGGGACAGGGCTATCTGATTAGCCCACCGCTTCCGGTAACCTCCGTGGATGGCTTTCTGTCCAGGAACTGGCGCGCCGCCTGACCCGGGCCGTCCAGGGGCGGTCCCGGGTAGACATTCTTGGGGCGTCGAGGAATGAAGAACATCCGCCTGTTGGTCGATCTCGGGGGAACCCACACACGCTGCGCCCTACAGGGTCCGGGCAAAGCGCCGGAACACCTGCGCAGCACCAGAAATGCCGAGTTTCCGGACCTGGCATCGGTTCTCCGGACCTACCTGGACGCGCTCCCGGACGATCAGAGGCCCTCTTCGGCTGCCCTGGCTGTTGCCGCGCCGGTATCCGGCGATCGAATCGACATGACCAATCTGGGCTGGTCATTTTCAACCGAGACCCTGCGACGCGAACTGGGCCTGGAAGTCCTGCGGGTGGTCAATGACTTCACCGCCGTGGCCATGGCCTTGCCCTTTCTTGAAGACAACGATGTTGTCAAGGTCGGCGGCGGCTCGCCCCAGGTGGGCAAGGCGATGGCCGTATTGGGCCCCGGAACGGGTCTTGGGGTGTCTGGCGTGCTGCCCGTGCCCGGGGGCTGGGCGGCCCTGTCCGGGGAGGGGGGGCATGTCACCCTGGCGGCAACGGACGATCGAGAGGCCACCGTAATCTCTCTGATACGGCAGCAGCAGGGCCATGTGTCGGCCGAGCGGCTCATCTCCGGTTTCGGTCTGAGCAACCTCTACATGGCCCTGCGAAGTCTGTCCGGGGAACCCGGAGAGCGTTTACGGCCGGAGGAAGTGAGCGCCCGGGCCGACACCGGCGATCGGATCGCGCAGGACGCCCTCGGCCATTTTTTTGCGTTCCTGGGCAGTACCGCCGGGAATTTGGCACTGACGCTGGGGGCGCTGGGTGGCGTGTTCGTGGCCGGCGGCATTATCCCGAGTTTGCGCGACGCTTTCGTCGGGTCTCGATTCCGCGAGAGATTCGAGGGCAAGGGCCGTTACAGGGACTACATGAGCCGCATCCCCTCCTACCTGATTACCGAAAAGGTACCCGCCTTCAGGGGATTGGCCGCGATTCTCGACGGCAAGATGATAAATCTCGGTCCGGGCAGCGGCCCGAAAGAGCCGTGATGGCGATCCCCGGCCTGTGTCGCCGGGAACTCTTCAACCGGGGCCGCGCACCTGGCTATGCAGGGGCGCGGTCTCCACCGACCCCAGGAAGCCCTCAGGCTTGATGATCAGAATGTCACTGGCAAGCCTGTCGAGGACCTTCTCGGCCGTGCTGCCGATAAAGATTCTCTGCCAGGGACTTCTCGTCACCGCGCCGATGATGACCACATCCGCCCTGACCTCTTCTGCGAACAGCGGCAGTTTTTCCTCCGGCCGGCCCTCGGCGATGCGTACATTGCCTGCCGTTTCGGGCAGGTCCTCCAGCAGGGCTTCTACCGCCGCATTGTGCGCCCCCTCCAGGGTGGCCTCGGCGTACTCAACCGGCAGCGGCTCCAATGCATCGCCGCCTTCGGCCCGAAGAATCGACTCGAAAGCATGAAACACGTACAGGTGGCCGCCACCATGGCGACAGATGCAGGCACCGGCCTCCAGAATCCGGCGATCCAGATCTTCGGGCTTGCCGTGGCTATGCAATGGATCGATGGCGGAGACGATTCTCGGCGGGGATGACCACGGTCGTTGCTGAACCAGCAGAAGCGGACAGGTGGCTTGCCGAATCAGCGACCCGTCGGTGCTGGCCAGGAACGGCAAGCGGGGGATCCGATGATATCCGATGCCGACGAGAATCCAGTCCGCGTCATGGCGACTGGCGGCGCGGATAAGCCCGTCGTCGAGCGGTGCATCCCAGGTCGCGTCGACGATCACGCTCAGGTTGCCGACAATCATCCGCTGGGCCAGCCTCTCGAGCCTGTCACGATGGCCTTTTACCAGGGTCTGCCTGGCATGGTTCAGAGCGTGCCCGTCCCGGAAATACCGGCGGGAAACGTACTGATTCTGGACGCAATCAAAGAGGATGATGGTGGCGCCGAAGCGCCGCCCGAGTTCCGCCGCCCGCTCGACCAGGACTGACCCGTCGTGGACCGGGTCCAGGCCAACGAGCAGTTTCTTGGGAGGCCAGAGCACCTCGCAAACCTCGCGAATGTCCCCTATATACATCGTAGTTCAGTTTCAGGCGGGGTTCCGCGAATGTATGCTTGACCGGCCCCTCGGCCGCAGCCATGCGAGGATTCCGACATTGCCATGCAGAACCTCTCCGCGACAGCCGTGCTATCCCTCAGGAACGACGACGAGATCGTCGGTCTGTCGGCGGAACTTGAAGATCTCCTCGGCTGGACTGCGGACGAGCTCATCGGTACTTCCGTAGGCAGGATTCTCGCCGCACCCGACCCGGCTGCAGCATTGCTGCCGGTGAACGGGCAGCCGAGCGGACCGATTCGAGGGCTGTGCCGGGACGGGGTCACGCTGGATCTGGAGGCGGAGTGTCGACGTTGGCAAGCGGGCGGGGACAGTTTCGCCACCCTGTTCCTGCGCCCCGCCGCGGGGCAGCCAGGCGTCCCCGCGCAAGGAGAGGCGCTGCAATGGGCCCGGGAGATTGAAGGACGGTTTGCCGCCCTGCTGGACGCATCGCCGGATGCGATCATTATCGCCGACGAGCGGGGCCAGATCATTGCATTCAATGCATCGGCGGAGCACCTGTTCGGCTACCGTGGGAAAGAGATCCGGGGCCGGTCGGTCACTCACCTCCTGCCCGAAGCCCGGCAACGCTCCGGCGGGAGCGACGCCATGAGGTCGCTGGCGACACTTGCTGCCGCAAAATCCGGAAGTGCCAGCGACATGCTGGCCCGAAAAGCCGATGGGAGCACTTTTCCCGTGGAGCTGTCGGTCGGAGAGGCGAGGGGATCGGGGGGCGTTTCCTATATTGCGGTTATCAGGGACATCACACGACGTCTGCAGGCGGCCGCGGACCTCGCGCACAGCGAGTCGAACCTGCGCATGGCTCAGGCGCTCGCCCATCTCGGCAGTTTCGAGTTCGTCTACCCGGGCGACGGAATCATGTATTGGTCCGACGAGGTATTCCGGATTCTGGGCATGGATCCGGCAGCCGGCGTACCCCGTGTCGCGGTGCTGAGGGACGATATCCTTCATCCACAGGATCGGGACAGGGTCGTCTCGGCGGTGCGGGCGGCAGCCCGGCATGGCGGCATACTCAAGCTGGATTACCGGGTGCGACGACCGGATGGAACGACACGCTACGTGCAGACGGCGGCGCGCATGGTGACGATGCCCGAGGCCAACACCTGGCGCGTCTCCGGCACCATTCTGGACGTCTCGGAGCGCCGCCGCGCGGAGGAAGCGCTGAGACTCGAACGCGATCGGGCGGAACTGTATCTGGACCTGGTCGGCGTGATGGTGCTCGCCGTAGATACGAACGGCAACATCACGATGATCAACCGACAGGGCCTGGATATCCTGGCGGCGAACGAGGACGAGGTGCTGGGTCGAAATTTCTTCCAGTTATTCATCCCGGAGGATTTCCGCAAGAGCGTGCTGGATCAGTTCAAGAATCTGGTCAGCTCCGACCAGGAAGACGACGCCCTTCGCGTGGACGAAGGATGGGTGGAGACCCGTACCGGCCAACGTCGATTCATCCAGTGGCGCAACAAGAAGATGCGCGACGGCCACGGCAGGATCATCGGGGTGCTGGGCGCCGGTGAGGACATCACCGAGAGGCGACGCATAGAGGGTCAGCTCAGACAGGCGGAAGAGGAACTCCGGCTGACCTTTCAGCATGCGCCCATTGGCATGGCCACGCTGGACTTGGAAGGTCACATACTCAGTGTCAACCAGTCACTGTGCAGTATGCTCGGATTTACCGACACGCAACTGCTTGGTCTGGCCATGCAGGAGATTATTCATCCTGACGACCGGGCGGTCGCCCTCGGATTGCTTCGGCAGCTGTTGGGCGGGGAAATCGAGTACGTTCGACATGAGAAGCGCTACTTCCGCAGCGATCACTCTGTCATGCACGGTATCGTGCGCTATTCATTGATCCGGGACCCGAGAGGCCGGCCACTGATGTTTGTTGCCCAGATCGTGGATCGCACGGAACAGATCCAGGCTGAGCTGGAGGTCCGCCAGCACCGAGAGCGACTGGCGCAGGTGTCTCGCCTGGGCACCATGGGGGAGATGGCTGCCGGAATTGCCCATGAACTCAATCAGCCCCTGACGGCAATTTCCAACTACGTCCAGGCCTGCCAGCGGCTGGTCGGGGACGAGGCCATCGAAAAGGATGAGGTGCAGCAGATTCTCGGCAAAGTCGGAGACCAGGCGCGTCGCGCGGGCATGGTCATTCAGGGTTTGCGACGTTTCGTCAAAAGTCGTGCCGTCACGAGGCAGGCAACCAGCATCAGCCGGGTGGTCCGTGACGTCATGATGCTGGCCGAGCTCGATTGTCGGGCTCACGGCATTCCGATCAGCTCCAGTTCAGACGATGACCTGCCCAAGGTTCAGGGCGACCCGATCCAGCTTCAGCAGGTGCTGCTCAATCTCATCCGCAACGCCGTCGACGCCATGGCGGAATCGGACAACAAGCAAAAGGGCATCACCATGACGGCATCCGTGAAAGCGCCGGACGAAGTGACGATCTCCGTCATCGATCACGGCACCGGGATCAGCGCCGAAAACGGTCGCAAATTGTATGACCCGTTTTTCACTACCAAGAAAGACGGCATGGGCATGGGGCTTGCTCTCAGTCGATCGATCGTCGAGGCGCACGGCGGAAGATTGGCCTACACGGACAATCCCGACGGCGGCACCATTTTCTCGATGACTTTGCCTACGCTGCCAGAAGAAGTTTGATGGAGCTTGGCAACGCAATCGTATTTATCGTCGATGACGATGATGCCGTGCGTGATTCGCTCAGGCTCCTGATGAAGTCGGTCGGCCTCCGGGCCCGGGCTTTCGACTCGGCGGAGTCATTCCTTCGCAGCTACAGGCCGGAGACGACAGGCTGCCTGGTCCTGGACATACGCATGCCGGGCATGAGTGGAATCGAGTTGCAGCGCGAATTGGCTCGTCGGCATTACTCTTTGCCCATCATTTTCATCACCGCCCACGGCGATATCCCGATGGCGGTCGAGGCCGTGCGCAACGGCGCCGTGGATTTCGTCCAGAAACCGTTCGACGACGGCGAACTGGTGGCGAAGATCAGAGGCGCATTGTCGGAGAGCCTGCAGAGACAGGAGGACGACCAGGAGCGTGCCGAGGTCCGTCGCAGAGCGTCCACTCTCACGGCCCGCGAACGGGAGGTCATGTCCCAGGTGGTCCAGGGCAAAGCCAACAAGGTCATTGCGGGCGACCTGGGCGTGAGCCAGCGCACGGTAGAAATCCACCGGGCCCGGGTGATGGAGAAAATGCAGGCTGGATCGCTGGCCCAGCTGGTAAGGATGGTGCTTATAGCCGAGGCGGACATCTGAGCACGATCTCGGGGATTGCGTTTTTCCCTTAGGTAGAAACTCGTATTCACAATCGGCCACGCGCGACCCGATACTGAATATTCACAACGACTCAGGGAACTGCTGGGGCCGGGGCTATGCCCTTGCGGTGCGCGGGGTGCAATGAACCATCTTTTCGGCAGGGAGTCCCCCACCGCGGACAGCGTGCTGTACGTGGTCGGAGGCACGGACGAGGAGCGACGCTCGCTGGTCGCTCTGCTCGGCCGCCTCGGGCAGCACATACTGAGCAAAGAAAGCGCGGAGGAGATGCTGGCGGACCTGCCTCGTCACCAGCCCTTCGTGGTGATTTCCGCCATCAGTCTCCCCGGAATGAGCGGGATGGAACTGCTGAGAGAGTTACGGCGGCAGGGCATTTCGGCACCAACGATCCTGATCAGCGACGAATCGGATATTCCTACGGCCGTCGACGCCATCCGGGCCGGGGCGACGGATTTCATAGAGCGACCGTTTATCGACAGAATTCTGCTGCGTCGAGTTCAGTCTGCCCTGGAGAGCAACCGCACCGCCTAGGCGAGAATTTTCTGCACACGGAGCATATATTCGTCCAGGGGTTTACGCTCGCTCCAGGTGTCCTCCAGCGGCACCAGACAGCGTTCCTGGGAGGTGATCCCGACCATCACGCCGTTCACGCCGTCCAGCGCCGATTCAACTGCATAGGTGCCCAGCATGGACGCCAGCATGCGATCGAGTGCCGCCGGATTTCCACCTCGCTGGATGTGCCCGAGGATCACGGCGCGACTCTCCAGTCCCGTCTCTCTCTGGATCTCCTTGGCCAATACTGACGAGTCATGGATGGTGATCCGCTCGTCCAGAGAGCGAACGCCTCGATGCACCACGCCTTCCGCCACGACGATAATGCAGCTCAACTTGCCTGTCGCCCGGGAATCCTGGATACGGTTGATCAACTGCCTGAGCTCGAATGGCCGCTCGGGCACAAGGATCTCCTCGGCACCACAACCGATACCGACCCCGAGGGCGATGAACCCTGCCATCCGCCCCATCACCTCGACCAGGAATATCCGCTCGAAGGCATCGGCCGTATCGCGGACCTTGTCGATGGCATGCAGGGCTGTGTCCAGGGCAGTGAAATAACCGATGGTGTAATCAGTGCCGTTCAGGTCGTTGTCGATGGTGCCTGGAAGTCCGATGACCTGGCCGTCCCAGTGGTCTCGCAGTGCCTGCGCTCCCTTCAGGGAGCCATCACCGCCGATCACGAAGAGTGCGTCGACTTCCAGGTCGCGCAACGTATCGGCCGCCTTGTCTCGGCCTTCCGGAGTCATGAACTCGTCGCAGCGGGCGGACCTGAGAATGGTGCCGCCACGCTGCACGATGTTGGACACCGAAGATCGCTCGAGCGGTTCGTATGTGCGATTCACTATGCCGTCATATCCACGGTAGAAACCGATCACGCCGATACCGTGTTTGATGGCGGTGCGGGTGATGGCACGGATGGCTGCATTCATGCCCGGCGCATCTCCACCGCTGGTAATGATGCCGATGTTCCGCAGGCTGGTATCAGACATGTCCTTGCTCCCGCACTTTTCCAAGCAGCCCCTCACCATACATCGGAACGCATGACAATGGCCTCGCCCAATGATCCACGGTGGGAGCGCTCCGGAACATACGCATTTTCCCGAACCGTATCGGAAGGTGCCCGCGCCTATAGTGACACACACCGTGATAGGCGGAGTATTTACGGCATTTCCGACGTGTGCATCAGCGTGCCGGCGTTCACCTGTAAACAGCCGGACCTGCGGCGGGTCGGGTGGATCAGGACACGCGGTCGGCAGGCAAGGGTGGCACGGCTGTGGGCGGCCAGGTCGTCTCCCGCGTCAGTGCGGGCCCGGGATCATCGGGATGTCAATCCTCAGTCCGGCCCGCGGTGGCGCCATGCAGGTACCGGATGACATGAGCCTTCTCTACCGTCACCAGCCCCCCTGAGTCTGCCTTCTCCAGAAGTTCGTTGAGGGTCTCGATGAACGCGGCGACCTTCTCTGCCTCGTCGACGATCTCCACGACCACCGGCAGATCACTGGAGAGATCGAGGATCCGACTGCTTCGCATTTTGGCACTCAGACCGAAACCCTGAATGCCCCTGAGTACGGTGGCGCCGGCCAGCCCGGCGGCTCGGGCCTCCTCCACGATGACGTCGAACAGGGCCTTGTGCCCCAGCTTGTCCGCCTCGCCGATGAACACCCTGAGCAGTCTGGCATCGCCTTCAATATGCATATCAGCTCCTAGGCGCGAGCGACGGTCACCAGGACCGTTCCCGCATAAAACATCAGTATGGATCCGGCCAGGGTCAGTCCCAGGTAGGCCGCTGCCATCAGCATTTGATCAGAACGCACGTACTGGGCCAGCTCGTACACGAACGAAGACATGGTGGTGAATCCTCCGCAGATGCCGGTCGCCAGGAACAACCGGGCATTAGGGGACAAGGCCTCGGTATCCGAGGTCAGTGCCGCCACGATGCCGATGACGAAACAGCCCAATCCGTTGGATATCAGCGTGCCGTAGGGGATCACGAGGGACCAGCCGGCGGTCGCCAGCGAGATCAGATAGCGCATGATGGCGCCGATGAAGCCACCGACCCCGACATACATCACAGGAAGCAGCGCGTTACCCAATAGTCCCCGGCTCCGGTCGGCTCCAGGGTACCGATGGTAGGCCAGCCCCGCCGGGAGCTCAATCGGCCTCGGGGATAGGCGGGCAAAGATGGCATAAGCTTAACGACAGCCATCCACGGAGGAAGGGATATGGGGAAGAAAGACAGAGAGGCGAAATCAGCTTCGAAGGACCTGTCGAGGAAGAAGTACGAAAAGGAACTCAGCCGCCTGCACGCGGAACTCGTCAAGGTCCAGTACTGGATCAAGAAGACAGGCAAGAAAATCGTGATCGTCTTCGAAGGGAGAGACGCGGCTGGCAAGGGCGGCATCATCAAGGCCATCACAGAGAGAGTGAGCCCGCGAACTTTCAGGGTCGTCGCATTGCCCGCACCGACAGAAAGGGAGAAAACGCAGATGTACATCCAGCGGTACCTGCGTCACTTCCCGGCGGCCGGCGAGATCGTCATCTTCGACCGGAGCTGGTACAACCGGACGGGCGTCGAGCGAGTGATGGGGTTCTGTACGCGGGAGCAATATATTCGCTTTCTGCAGTATGCGCCGATCTTCGAAAGGGCCGTCGTGGATGCGGATATCCAACTCATAAAGTACTGGCTGGACGTCAGCATGGAGGAGCAGGAAAAGCGCTTCCTCGACCGCATCGAGGATCCGCGCAAGACCTGGAAGCTCAGCCCCATGGATGTTGAGTCCTTCCAGAAATGGTTCGACTACTCCCGGGCGCGGGACGATATGTTCGCCGCCACCGACAATGAGGTAGCGCCCTGGTACATCGTTCAATCCGATCAGAAACGCCGGGCGCGCCTGAATTGTATTTCCCACCTGCTGAACCTGATCGACTATGAAGATCTGCAGGAAGAAACGGTGGACCTGGGGGAGAGGAAGTTCGACGATGCGTACGACGACCTGGCGTCTCTGGAAGGACGAACATTCGTTCCGACGGTCTATTGACTGACTGCCGAGCCCTGCGGCGTTCGGCAGAGCGGCGATCAATTTGCGAAAAATCATCGCCGATTCTGCCGTGCACGACGCGGCTCACCGGCTCCCCAACACGATTCGCTCAAGCCATCGGCGACCTTGGCGGCGGCTGGATGCGCATCCGACGGGCAACTAGAATGAATGGACCAGACCGCCAACGCAGGACAGTCGCTTCCGGCGACGGATCTGCCCTGACTCTGCGACTGCAACATCCCCAGGAAAAAAGACACCCGTGGCCCGTTTACTCATAGGTAACTCGCTCCGAAAATATTTCGACCGCTGGTCATTCGTGCGGAAGTCGCTCTGGATGCTCGAGGCGGGATTGCTCTGGTTGTTCCTCCTGATCGCCCGCCTCCTGCCGACGGACCGCGCCACGGCTGCCGGCAGGCGCCTTTTCATGTGGCTCGGGCCGCGGCTGGACAAACATCGGATCTTCAAGCGCAATCTCGCGCTGGCGTTCCCGGACAAGGCGGCGGCTGAAATCGACGCACTGGCCACCGAGGTGTGGGGCGGCGCCGGCGCGCTGGTCGTCGAGTATGCCCATCTGGATGACATCTGCGTTCGTCAGGCGGACATGCGGCTGGAGATTGCCTCCGAGGGCGACGTCCCGGCCCTCCGGGACCCGACGCGAAGATCGGTATTTGTATCGGCGCACCTGGCCAACTGGGAGGTGTGCGCCATCGCCGTCCACCGCGCCGGGATCCCGGTGACCGGTGTCTATACACCCTTGCAAAACCCCTATCTCGACAGGATGCTGATGCGGCGCCGCGAAGCGCTGGGCTGTCACCTGGTGCCGCGGGACGCCAGCATGAGAACACTGCTGAGGGAACTCCGGGAGGGTCGATCTATCGGCATGATCATGGACCAGCGCGTGGACAGCGGCGTCCCGGTTCCTTTTTTCGGCATCGACAAGCTCACCACGTTGGTGCCGGCCAGGCTCGCCCTCCGTCATGGCTGCGACCTGGTCCCGCTCAGAACCGAGCGTCTTGACGGGGCCCGGTTCCGGGTGACGTTCTATGAACCCCTCCGGCCCGACGACCCGTCCGCCGACGAGATCGAGCAGGCGACGCAGATGACTCGCAAGATCAACTGGATGTTCGAGAACTGGATACGGGAGCGGCCGCAGGACTGGTGGTGCTCTAAACGAAGGTGGCCGAAAGATGCCGTAGCGCCGCGGGCCATCGTCGATCCGAACGGGACGGCCACCCCGCAATCCGGCGCGGCCATGTCCTGACGTCGGGAGGCTGCAAAGAGCAAGGCAGCGAGATCTGCGCGCGAGCAGATGACGTGGGTTAAGAGTTCATTCCTTGTCTAGTTTGATCCGAACACTCCTGACCGATGAACTGACCAGTGCCAGATCGAACTTGGCGCCCTTGGCTCTCTTCTTCACCAGCACGTCCTCCCCGTCATCGACTTCCACGTTGTAGAGGTCACCGGACAGGGCGCGCTGGAATGCCGCGTGAATCTTCCTGGCCACTTTGTTCTCGCCTGTCCCCTTGTCGATGGCGACGCGAATCTCGATCGGCTCGCTCCCCACCGGCGTCATGTAGAAGATGATTTCTCCGTCAGATTTCGCGCCTTCGCTCACTTCGATGCGCCACTTGTTGGAGGGCGAGGCAAACGCGGGCGGGCCGGCGAGCCCGATCAGAGCCAGGAGTACAAGACCTTTAAGAAGAAAACTTGAAGACCGAATTCTCATTTTCAGGCACCTGCTGATTGTAGGGTCCGCGTATCTTGCCCGACTGATCCCGTCGCGGTCGCCGCTCGCCCGAAGTTTAGCCCATGGGTGCAGGCGGGCAGAAAAAGGATATAGGCGGTCCGCCTGGCCGATCCCCGGCTGTTCCTGGTCCAGATCGACACCGTGCCCCAGGATTCGTCCGGGCATGGCTCTCGCCGTCCATGCCGCGGTGCAATAGCCATCCCACTCCGCGCCCGATGCGTCGTGGCCCGCCGCCCGGCGGTGGGTCGGTCTCAACAGGCAGCCTGGAGTGAGGTCACCAACGGAATTCCGCGGGTTGTCGTGCGGCACCGTATCGATTTCCGTTCTTTTTCCGCGGACACCTGTTATAGTGCGCCGCGTCATGGTGCACTTCGGTCTGCGCCATTCCCTCCGACCTCGCGATCCTGCGAAACCCGGAGTCCACCCGATTTTCCTGCCCGGACCGAACCACTGGCGTCATGTGCGCCGCGGTCGGGCGATCCTGGAGTTTTCAAATAATGTCATTCAAACAGCTCGGCCTGTTGGCCGAATTGCTGCGCGCGGTCGAAGAACAGGGTTACCGTGAGGCGACCCCGGTCCAGCAGCAGGCGATTCCTCCTATCCTGGAGGGCCGCGACGTGCTGGCGGGCGCCCAGACCGGCACCGGCAAGACAGCCGGCTTCACCTTGCCCCTGTTACAGCGGCTGGTGGCGTCGGCGTCCGGCAGACGGCAGGTGCGCGCATTGATCCTGACGCCGACGCGCGAGCTGGCGGCACAGGTCAGCGAAAGCGTCCGCACCTACGGACGGCACCTGCCGATCCGATCCGCGGTGATCTTCGGCGGCGTCAGCATCAATCCACAGATCTATCAGCTCCGGAAGGGCGTCGACATCGTGGTCGCCACACCGGGCCGTCTGCTCGATCATCTCCAGCAAGGCACGATCGACCTGTCCGGCGTCGAGATTCTCGTACTCGACGAAGCGGATCGCATGCTCGACATGGGATTCATAAGAGACATACGAAAGATCCTCGCGGTCTTGCCGAAGCAACGTCAGAACCTTCTCTTCTCGGCGACGTTCTCGGACGACATCCGGCGACTGGCCGCCGGCTTGTTGAATGGGCCGGCAGAGATCCAGGTGACGCCGCGCAATTCCACGGTGGAGCGTGTCAAACAGATCGTCCACCCGGTGGATCGGCATCGCAAACGCGAACTGCTCTCGCACCGTATCGGAAGCCAGAACTGGCGACAGGTGCTCGTCTTCACGCGTACCAAGCATGGCGCCAACCGCCTCGCCGAACAGCTGACCCGCGACGGTCTCCGGGCCTCGGCGATTCATGGCAACAAGTCGCAGGGTGCGCGGACAAAGGCGCTCGCCGACTTCAAGTCGGGAGCGGTGCGGATACTGGTCGCAACCGACATTGCTGCACGGGGCCTCGATATTGACCGCCTGCCCCATGTCGTCAATTTCGAGCTGCCCAACGTCCCGGAGGACTACGTCCATCGGATCGGACGCACGGCCCGTGCCGGACAGGACGGCCATGCCGTCTCGCTGGTCTGCGTAGACGAGCACAAGCTACTGCGCGACATCGAGCGCTTGCTCAGCTGTGAGATCGAAAAAGAGATGATCCCTGGTTACGAGCCGGATCCCAGCATCAGGGCGGAACCGATCCAGAACGGCCGGTCCCATCGGTCGGCCGCGCGGGGATCGGCAAGCTACGGCAAGCCAAGGAATAACACGCCGAAGCCGCGTCCCGGACAACACAGGCGATCGTCGGGTCGGCAGCGGCGCGCAGGATAAATGGTCTTGCGAGCGTACCCGTCCAGACCGGCCTGCAGATCGCGCTGGCGTCCAACAAAAGCCTGCGTTTTCGATGCGGCCTGCTAACGACGCAGACCGTTCTAAGATGTCCACAAGAAAAAAGACCCCGTTGAGGGGTCTTTTTGATATCTGGAGCGGGTGATGGGAATCGAACCCACGTCATCAGCTTGGGAAGCTGAGGTTCTACCATTGAACTACACCCGCAAATCAGGGAGTTACG